>Ga0209568_1000333_pt1 | contig 16391 bp, 17 predicted proteins | sample WorMetOlspDAHAB2_FD_187406 | JGI IMG/M metagenome (GOLD analysis project Ga0209568, IMG submission 187406) | Marine gutless worms symbiont microbial communities from Max Planck institute for Marine Microbiology, Germany - Olavius sp. DAHAB.2... ...
CGGGCAAGAGGTGGCGCCGGCGGCCTACTTTTGTAGTCTCAGATAAACTACATTTTTAAATCGCCACGTTTATAGCATTTTCGCGGCGCCGGTAACATTGTTTAAGCTATCAACTCTTAAATAAGGCAAACTCGTTTTTTTTATTATTCCTACTGATATTCTATAATCAATAACAAAAAATGGTTGACATTCATTTTTCCTAAGTTTATAGATGATCAACATGTTTAGCGCTAAACCAATTCGCCAGGCAAATAAAAAATTATAAACAAGTTTAGCGTTAAACTTTTTCCGGCCGACATAACTTAGAAGCATCATTTCCTGTCAACGTATAGATTGGTGCCCTACAAATGGTCGAAAACCGCCCCTTACAAAACGTCATGACCCATGGGATTCTGATACTGGGCATCGTTGTGGTGATCTTCCCAATCTACATCGCATTCGTGGCGTCCACCCACAGGGTCGAAGATGCACTGGGAACCGTCCATGGCTGGTTTGGCAATGAGCTGATTGATAATTATTCACGGGTGTTAAAATACGGCAAAGCCGATTCGGTTGGTGCCCCGGTCAGCAGGATGATGTGGAACAGCCTGGTAATGGCGCTGGGCATTGTCATCGGCAAAATTTCCATATCCATCCTTTCGGCTTATGCGATCGTCTATTTCCGCTTTCCCCTCAGAAGGTTTTTCTTCTGGATAATTTTTATGACCCTCATGTTGCCGGTAGAAGTTCGCATCCTGCCGACGTTTAAAGTCGTATCCGATCTCGGCCTGCTAAATACTTATACCGGTCTGGTTCTTCCGTTGATTGCCTCTGCCACGGCCACCTTTCTTTTCCGTCAGTTTTATTTAACCATACCCAACGAACTGGCCGAAGCCGCCCGGGTCGACGGAGCCGGTCCGATCCGTTTTTTCCTGGATGTGCTGCTGCCGCTTTCCCGCACGAATATAGCGGCTTTGTTTGTGATCCTTTTTATCTACGGCTGGAACCAGTATCTTTGGCCGCTGATCATTACCGCCGATACGGAAATGACCACCATTGTTATGGCCACCAACCAGATGCTGACTGTTATGGATGGGATACCGGATTGGAGCAATGTCATGGCAACCGCCATGCTCGCACTGCTGCCGCCGGTGGTCGTAGTGGTGGTCATGCAGCGCCTGTTTATTAAGGGGCTGATAGATACAGAGAAATAAATTGAAAAATAGTATTCAAAAAAAGACATTGTTAAATTCGAAAAAATTTGCTTATAACCCAATGAAGATCCACTCAGCCGATAATGGCAGGCTTCGCGTTTAATCTGCTCGATTTTGATGATTTACGCAGATCAGTTTCACCAGCCTAAAAATTGAAAGGTGTCGTACTGATGTTCGAAAATCGTCCTATGCAAAACGTTTCAACCCACCGGACCACGATCCTGAGTATTTCGCGGGTTGGAACTCCAAGCCACATCACACTGAGAATGTTCATTTTAGGATTATTTGCCAGTTCGAATTTATTAACATGGGCGGTTGTGCAAAAGTTATTTGTGAATATCCCCGACGCATCCCGTTTCGGAGAACTCACAACTATTTTTAACACCCAGGGTGTCTAAAAATTCAAATGGTAACATTTTGCATGACCATCAGCATTACACCAGAAAGGAGGGTTCCAAATGAAAAAATGTTTGATGGTTTTAACTATTTGCGCATTGGTGTGGGGCATTGCAGCCGGCGGTGCCCAGGCAGCCACGGAGATCCAATGGTGGCATGCCATGGGCGGTGTTCTGGGTGAAAGAGTCAACGACATATGTGCCGGATTCAACGCCAGCCAGTCGGATTATGTTGTCAAACCCGTCTACAAGGGCAACTATACCGAAACCATGACGGCCGCCGTAGCGGCTTTTCGTTCCGGTAAAGGACCCCATATCGTACAGGTATTTGAAGTGGGAACGGCAACCATGATGGCGGCCAAGGGAGCCGTCTATCCGGTGTATCAGTTGATGGCCGATAATGGCGAACGATTTGATGAGAGCCGGTATCTGTCATCGGTTATCGGATATTACACCACCACCGACGGCAAGCTGTTGTCCATGCCGTTTAACAGTTCCACACCGGTTGTCTTCTGGAACAAGGAGGCCTTTAAAAAGGTGGGGCTCGACAGACCGCCCAAAACCTGGGAGGAAGTTGAATCTTTTAGCAAAAAAATGATTGCGGCCGGTGTCGTGGAATACGGTTTCGTTACCGGATGGCAGTCCTGGGTCCAGCTTGAGAACTTCAGTGCCTGGCACAATGTTCCGTTTGCGACCAAAGAAAACGGCTTTGCCGGCTTAGATACCGAATTCGCCTTTAACAGCCCGTTGCATGTAAAACACATCCAGCAATTGGCCGACTGGCAAAAAGATAAGGTCTTCGTGTATGGCGGTCGCCGGGGTGACGGCAACCCGTTGTTTTCGGAAGGCAAGGCGGCCATGCTGATGAATTCATCAGCCTACTATGGTGGACTGCTGAGCGCTGCTAAATTTGAATTCGGCACCAGCAAGCTGCCTTACTGGTCCGAAGTCCAGGGCGCACCGCAAAATAGCATTATCGGCGGCGCCACCCTGTGGGTGCTCAAAGGCAGGGATAAAGCCGACTACAAGGGCGTGGCCAAATTTATGACGTACATGTCCGATGTATTTGTCCAGGCTTTCTGGCATCAGAACACCGGCTATGTCCCGATCACCAATGCTGCCTACGAATTGACCAAGGCCATTGGTTACTACGAAAAGAACGAGGGCCGCGATGTTGCCATCGTCCAGATGAGCGGCAAACCGACGGCCAACTCAAAAGGCCTGCGCCTTGGCAGCTTTGTACAGATTCGTGACATGATCAACGAAGAACTCGAGGCAATCTGGGGTGGGCAGAAATCCGCCCGGCAGGGACTTGATGATGCGGCCTCGCGCGGCAATAAATTGCTGCGCAAATTTGAGCGTGCCCACAAATAACCTATAGAGCAGCACAGATCCTGAGCCGCCCGAATTATCGGCGGCTCAGAGCCGCTCGTTTGGTTAATTTCGATTAATTTTCATTATTTAAAAGCAGCGGTCATGAAATAAAAAGAAGAAATTTGCGCAGCATAAAATAATTAAGCCGCCGACGCATATGCCCATCAAATTTTTTCAGGCTGCAATGAACACTTCAAATACCCTGGATAGACTGTTTTTCAGGGCGGATTCATGCGGATTAATTAAAAAATGGATAAACGTGTCGTATTTAGAAACCGTTGGTTGCCCTACCTGTTAGTGACGCCTCAAATCGTTATCACCCTCGTTTTTTTCATCTGGCCGGCCAGCCAGGCCCTGAAGCAGTCAGTCTTTATCGAGGATGCTTTCGGCCTGAGCCGCGAATTCGTCTGGTTCGATAATTTCATCGAACTGTTTTCCGACCCCCACTATCTGGGCTCCCTTAAAACCACCGCCATATTCAGTGCCGCGACCTCTTTGCTGGCCCTGTCAACCGCGCTGCTATTTGCTGTCATGGCCGACCGGGTAATCAAAGGGGCCGCGGTTTATAAGGCCGCCCTCCTGTGGCCCTATGCGGTGGCTCCGGCCGTGGCCGGTGTCTTGTGGCTTTTTATGTTCAGCCCGACCAACGGCATCCTGGCGCTGACCCTCAAATCCCTGGGCTACAATTGGAACCATGTCCTCAACGGCACCCAAGCCATGGTGCTGGTGGTGATCGCGGCCTCCTGGAAGCAAATTGCCTATAATTTCCTGTTTTTTTTGGCCGGGTTACAGATGATTCCCAAGTCCCTGATCGAAGCCGCCGCGATCGACGGTGCCCGGCCGGCCAAAAGATTCTGGACCATTGTCTTCCCGCTGCTGTCGCCGACGACTTTTTTTCTCCTGGTGGTCAATGTTGTCTATGCGTTTTTCGAAACGTTCGGCATCATCCACGCCGTCACCCAAGGGGGCCCCTACAAGGCCACGGACATCCTGGTTTACAAAGTTTACAGCGACGGTTTTATCGGACTTGATCTCGGCGGTTCGGCCGCCCAATCGGTCGTACTGATGGCGATCGTCGTCACCTTGACGGTGATTCAGTTCCGCTACCTTGAAAGGAGGGTCCAGTACTAATGGTAGAAAATCGTCCCTTTTTGACCTTCCTGACCCATGCCGTAATGGTTTTGGCTATAATTGTCGTACTCTTTCCGATCTATATTACCTTCGTGGCATCGACCCATGAGTCTTCAGACGTATTGATGACAGTCCAGGGCTGGTTTGGAGACCACCTGATTGAAAATTATCGGACAGTATTACAGGCGGGCAAAGCCACAACTGGGGGGATACCGGTCGGCGTAATGATGTGGAACAGTTTAATCATGGCGCTTGGCATCGTTTTTGGCAAGATTGCCATTTCTCTCATTTCCGCTTATGCCATCGTCTATTTTCGATTTCGGTTCCGGATGGTGTTTTTCTGGATTATTTTTATGACGTTGATGCTGCCGATTGAAGTACGGATTTTACCCACCTACGAGGTAGTAGCCGACCTCGGTCTTTTAAACACTTATACGGGATTGACCTTACCGCTGATCGCTTCGGCCACGGCCACCTTTCTTTTCCGGCAATTTTTTCTGACAGTTCCCGACGAACTCACCGAAGCGGCCAGGGTCGACGGTGCCGGTCCGATTCGGTTCTTTTTCGACATTCTCCTGCCGTTGTCCCGCACGAATATAGCGGCGCTTTGCGTGATTCTTTTTATTTATGGCTGGAATCAATATCTCTGGCCGCTTCTAATCACCACCGAAAAGAATATGACCACGATTGTCATGGGCATTCAGGCCATGCTCTATGTGCCGGATGCTGTCAACGAGTGGAATATCACGATGGCGACAGCTATTCTGGCGATGTTGCCACCCGTGGTTGTCATCCTGGTTCTACAGCGCCAATTTGTCAAAGGTTTAATCGAAACAGAGAAGTAGGAGCATTTTTATGGCGAATGTAACTTTAACGGATGTTTATAAATCCTTCGGCAAAAACGAGGTCATTCACGGGATCAGTTGTGAAATTGCAGCCGGTGAGTTTGTGGCGATTTTGGGCCCTTCCGGATGTGGCAAATCCACAGCCCTGCGCATGATTGCCGGCCTTGAAGTAATAACCAAAGGCAAGATCAGCATTGATGGAAAAGTCGTCAATGAGCTGGAGCCGGCGGACCGTGATATTGCCATGGTTTTCCAGAACTATGCCCTCTACCCGCACATGACCGTCTTTAAAAACATGGCATACGGCCTCAAGATCCGTAAGATGCCCAACGACGAAATAAATAAAAGAGTACACAATGCGGCCGAGATTCTTGAGCTTACCGAATTTCTGGATCGCAAACCCCGCCAGCTCTCAGGCGGTCAGCGCCAGCGGGTTGCCATGGGCCGCTGCATCGTGCGCGAACCTAAAGTATTTCTGTTTGACGAACCGTTGAGCAATCTTGATGCCAAACTGCGGGTTCAGATGCGGCTTGAGCTCCGGAATCTTCATGAAAATTTGGGAATCACCAGCGTCTATGTCACCCATGACCAGGTGGAAGCCATGACCCTCGGCGATCGCTTGATGATTCTAGAGGATGGCTATGTGCAGCAAATCGGCTCGCCTTTGGAAGTATATGAGCGGCCGGCCACCCGGTTTGTTGCAGGTTTTATTGGCTCACCGGCCATGAATTTTTTCGATGCTCGGCTGAGCGACAATGGTTTGGCGGTTGAACTTCCCGGCAGTGACACATTACCACTGAGCAATTCGGGCCTGCCCGATTTTGGCGGGCAAAAGGTCATTTTAGGAATTCGGCCGGAGCATTTCAAGTTAACCGAAGAAGACGCAGGTACCATGCGCATAAAAGTAGATCATGTGGAAACACTTGGCGCCGATACCCTTGTCCATGGTCATGTCGGCGAAAATGGGACATTTTTAACCATTCGCCTGACGGATATACATCACATCACGAAAGGTACGATTCTACCGCTAACTGTTCCATCTGAAAAACTGCACCTGTTTGACAGGGAAAGCGAAAATCGCATTGGTGATTGAAGTGCCGGGCAGGATATTTTAGCGGAAACCAATATCCTCGAAGAGACTTCCTTTCAGATGACATCGTTGTCTCCATCACGGTAATCATCCCACTAATCTTAGGGTTCATCCAGAGTAAACTTGTTGAGAAGATGCCCAATGGTTGAAGTTTAGCGGTAAACTTATTTTGGGGATTGCATATTCGTTAAAAATTTAGGAGTACCCAATGTACGACCAACTCATTCTAAAAATGCAGCTGGCCGCGGCCGAGGTACTGAAATGGCCCCGCAAAGCAGTGAATATTTTTCACCATAATGACGCGGACGGGCTTAGCTCGGGTGCGATCCTCACGTGTGCTTTTGAACGCGAAGGGTTTGAAGTGCAGCGCTATTGCCTGGAAAAACCTTATCCGGCAGTCTTAAAAAAGATTTACGAACAGCAAAGGTGTATTTTTATTTTTGCTGATTTCGCCGGCAGAATCGCCCCCCTGCTCTCGGAACTTAACGGAGAAAAAAACTTAACCTTGATTCTGGATCATCACGTAGCGGCTGCTTCTACCAACCCCAAAGTGCATAATCTTGATCCTGATCTTTTCGGCCTGAAAGGCGACAGAGACATTTCCGCCTCCACAACATGCTATTTGTTTGCCAAAACCCTGAATAAAGCCAACCAAAACCTGGCGCATATCGCCGTCATCGGTGCGGTGGGAGACCAATTTTTTGTGGACGGCCGGCTTGTTAGTCAAAACCGTGAGGCTGCAATGGAAGCAGTTGGGCAGGGTTTGATCAACATCATGGAGACTGACGATGGCGAACAGTATCGTCTGATAACCAACCAGGGCGTAGTTCCGTATGATGAATTAACCGGTTATTTAGATGTTTTAGGGGCTGTCGGCTATTATCAAAACGGCCCGGCGAAGGGGGTTGAAGTCTGTCTTAATGGAACGTCTGCGGCATCAGACCGAATGGTGGAAAAGCTGCAAACCATTAAACGCAAGGCCTTTGCAACCGAAATTGCAAAACTTGAGCAAGGCGGGTTGAATAAAACGCCCCATCTGCAATGGATCCACGTGGCGAATCGCCTAGCCCCCATGGGCGTAAAGATGATCGGGGTTCTATGCTATGAAATCAGAAACATGGATTTAGTCGATCCCCAAAAATACATTGCCGGATTTCAAGTCATCCCCAATGAAATTCCCGGATTTGGTCCCATTACTTTTGACGAAGTAAAGATTTCGATGCGGGTTCCGACTGATCTTGAACAACTAATTAAGGATGAAAAGGTCCCGCCCCTCAATACATTTCTCCCTGAGGCAACCAACAGACTAGGCGGATTTTCCGATGCCTGCCACAGGCTGGCAGCTGCAACCACTGTTTCGATTGGCAAGGAGGCGGCCCTCATTAATGAAATAGAAAAAATTCTCAATAAAGAAAGGAGTTGACTATGGCGCAAGGAGCAGGGTTTGGCAAGACCATCTTAATCGGAGACCAGTTTGTGTTGCGGGGCGTGCCGGCAATCGTAGCCGCGCTGCCCTATGAAACCGTAGCCGTTGTGGATAGAATTGATGCGGAAGGATGGGTTCTGGAAGACAACCGCAATGAGGTTCCGGGATACAAGGATAAGAAAAAAGAACAGCAGATAGGCTCCATCAACAGGATTCTTGAAGTAATGAAAATCGATGTTAAAAAGAACCCCCTTAAAATCACATATGGCGGAAGTCTGTTGGCCGGCAGCGGGGTCGGCGCCAGTGCTGCCAGCTGTGTTTCGTTGGCCAAGGCCTTGAATGAGGAATTCAAGTTCGGCTTATCCATCGATGAGATCAATCATATAGGCTGGGAGGGTGAGTTTGCCTATCATGGAACTCCGAGCGGGGTCGACAACACGGCCTCAACCTATGGTGGGATTTTGTTTTACCGGGTAGCCGATGATGAAAAAAAATTTGAACAGATAGCGGTCAAGGAACCGATCGATCTGGTCCTGGCCAACAGCGGGGTAACCTCGGATACGTCCACCTTGGGTGCTTTTGTCGACCAAATCAGAGATAGGGATCCGGATCTTTTTAAAACTCGTCTCAAAATGATTACCGATCAGTCACTTGAAATGAAGCAGGCGCTTGAAACCGGCCATTTGGAAACAGTCGGATCCATTATGTCCCAAAATCACCAAATCCTGATTGACCTGGGGCTGTCCCACGAAACCCTGGTATACCTTTGCAACATGGCCCTTGAAATGGGTGCCCTGGGAGCCAAGGTCACGGGTGGCGGCCGAGGCGGATACATGGTTGCGTTAACCCCTGGAGAATCACTTCAGCAAACCGTGGCCGAGGCCATGGAAAAAGAGGGCTACAAGGTTATCCGGGCAAGAATTGGTAATTAATCCGCCTTGGGAAATGACCTCTCTATGGTTGTAAATTGTTCTTTGAAAACTGACAAAAGTTATTGAATTGGAATTTCGGCGAATTAATTATTTTATGCTGCGCATTTAGTAATAAAATATTTTCACAAGATTTCAGAGAACAAATAGGTTTAATCCACCTCTGGCAGTGTTATTTATCGGGGTAGCGTGTTTAATAGAAGATTGTCATTAAAGCCGTTGATCCGATTGACTTTCCAGTCTGCAAGATGATACTCATATTTCAAATATTTTGCCTTGTGAATTGTCGCTAAAAGTAAAGTCTATCCCTGCCTGGCACCACAGACGCGGTGTTGATGAGCAAAATCACCCCACTATCAGTGATAGGGTTCTGCTGCCTTATTAGATCGGTGCAATAATGGTTGAAAACAAGCCGTACAGGACGTTCCTGACCCACGCGATCCTGATCTTGGGCATCGCCGTTGTCATCTTTCCGCTTTATATCACCCTGGTCGCATCGACCCATGAAAGAAGAGATATCGCAACCACTGTGCAGCCGTGGTTTGGCGATCAGCTCATCGATAACTACACGACCGTACTTACAACCGGTAAAAAAACAGCAGGAGGCGTTCCGGTTGGGCAGATGATGTTCAACAGCCTAATTATGGCGGTCGGCATCGTTGTCGGCAAAATTGCGATCTCGATTATCTCGGCCTTCGCTATCGTATATTTCCGTTTTCCACTCAGGATGTTTTTTTTCTGGATTATTTTTATGACGTTGATGCTGCCGGTGGAGGTGCGCATCCTGCCGACCTACAAGGTGGTGGCGGATCTTGGTCTGCTGAACAGCTATACGGGTCTTGTGCTGCCCTTGATCGCTTCAGCCACAGCCACATTTTTGTTTCGCCAGTTTTTTTTGACAGTGCCCGACGAACTGCTCGAAGCCGCGCGGGTTGATGGAGCCGGTCCCACCCGCTTTTTCTTTACCATCCTGCTGCCGCTGTCGCGGACCAATATTGCAGCGCTGACGGTTATTCTCTTCATCTATGGCTGGAATCAGTATCTCTGGCCGCTTCTGATTACGACGGAGACAAAAATGGCCACGATTGTTATGCATATCCAGCGTATGCTTTTTGTTGCGGACGCCATACCGGAATGGAACCTGACTATGGCGGTGGCTATTCTGGCCATGCTGCCGCCGGTGTTTGTAGTTCTTGTCATGCAGCGTCTTTTTGTTAAAGGTCTGGTGGAAACGGAAAAATAAATGGATAGAAAAGAATCAAACCAATTCTGATGCCATTTACCGTCGTATCAAAAGACTGGTGATCCCACCGGTATTTGAAGATGAAGAAAAGACAAGAATTGCAAATATCCTGGGAATAATTCTCTGGGTCGTACTTGCGGTCGTGTGCGGCAATATGATCATCTGGCTGGCAGCCGGAAAATCTCATGAACTGGGCTGAATACTCTTTAAAAGAAAGCAATCGTACGCTACAGAAAAATCTGAAAGAGCTTGAACAGCGCGAGACAGAACGCAAAAAACTTCAGGATCAACTCCTGCAATCCCTAAAAATGGAAACCCTCGGCACACTTGCCGGTGGTATTTTGCATGATTTCAACAATTCGTTTCAGGGTATACTGGGTTACACCCAGATTTTAATCTTTGAATGATTAAAGTCCAACTTTATAGCCCTGTGTCTAGCGACAGGGCTTTTTTTGCCTCTAAAGCAACATCCAGCCTGTATGACTGGAAGCTGGACCGTAGCGCAATCAAATTTAGCTGCTCAACGAATAAATAATTAAAGCAACCGGTTTAATTGACGATATTTTAAGTATTGGAGACGAAATAATAAGAATATTTCGGTATTGTCCGAGCGGATTAATGAAAAGGAATTCCTAAAATCAATGATCGGTATCAAATCAATCCAAAATATAAAAACTCCTTGGGTCATTGGTCACCGGGGGTATCACGCCAAATATCCCGAGAATACCCTGGTGTCTTTTGAAGCAGCAATAAAAGCCGGGGCTGACATGATCGAACTGGATGTTATGCTTAGCCGCGACCGTAAAGTGGTTGTCATTCACGATGCAATTCTTGCTCGCACCACGAATGGGAAAGGATCCGTAGCCGACTTTACCCTGGCTGAATTGAAGCAACTGGATGCCGGCAGCTGGCTTGATGCCCAATTTACCGATCAGCAGATACCCGAATTAAGTGAAGTGCTGGATCTGGTTAATGGCCGGGTTTATATGAATATTGAAATAAAATCAAATACCTATGAACTCCATCACCCACCGGATGCCATCGAAAAACAGGTTGTTGATTTGATAGGACAAAAAAATCTCCTGGACACCGCTATAATCTCCAGTTTTGATGTGAACATTCTGGAGCAGATCGCATTCATGCGAAACACGCCGGCCACAGCCTTTATTTCAAAAAAACCGGCCAACAAAAAAACAGTTCACATGTGCACTCGATTAAAAGTATTTTCCTGGCATCCGGATCACCTGGTAGTGACTTGCAACCAGGTCAAACAAATGCATGCAGCCAACATAAAAGTGTTCCCATACAATGTCAACACCTTCGAGGACTATTCCAGGATGAGAGATATGCAAGTCGATGGCGTAATAACCAACGATCCGGTATTGGCCGTTGATTGGTCAAAAACTAGAAAAGCGGCATAAGAAGTAAAATTCCCCGCAGGATCCATACACTGCCTAGTAGAGAACTCGTTATAGTTGGCACCAACGGGGTATCTGTCCAATATTGCCTGGTGCCAGGAATTAACGCTACCACATCATCACCGGCCTGCCTCATTTTCCCAGCGATGATGAGGTTTGCTCGATCGAAGCCGCCTGCCGGGAAGAATCCTCTATTTTTTCTTTCAGTTTTGAGCTCTTCATTGCTCGCGTCCAATACCATCCCGGGAATCGATAGCTAAAGACGAGCATCAGTACCGTAACAGGAAGGCCTGAGGCTGTGCGAACGACTAAAAAGGCTTCCATGGACAGGTTGAGTTGCGAGAAAATCAGAATAATTGCCTTCAGCAAATTAACGCCGCCCCACATCCCAGTTACGATCTGCCAGGCAGATCGATACAATTGGGGGGAAAGTTTAACCTGGATTAAAAACTCCTGCGATCCGAGACCGGGATTTAGCATCTCAGCAAATATCTGGATCAACGGTCGATGGATTAAAATTGAACCGAAGAACAGCACTCCCCAGAGTACGTTTTCAATGGCAGCGGAAGCCAGGTAGAGGTCCGGATTTTTAAAGACCAGTGTGCCGATTAATTCAATTGTAATTATTGGAATTGCCAATCCGGGAAACAGCTCAATGCGTCGCGAGCGCCAGTATGTGATCGCCAAAAGGCCTATACTCCAGCAAATGGCAAGCATCGCTCCGGTCAATGGCCGGCCAAAGCGATGGAATACATAAAAGAATGAAATCGGTACCAGGGCACCCAGGAAAAACTGGCGATACGGAAAGTTAGCCCCCGAAAATTGCACCGGGGGTGACGTGACTTGCTGATCTGTCATTCTGCAAAAACCCAACCCGGTGAAGCCGGAAATGAATATATATGGTTTCGCTTCGCTCTGTCTTTTTAACCCAGAACCTTGAACCTATTTTCACATTTGCTTGAACAAATGCGCATACGACCGACTCACCGTCAGTGTCTCCGTTAAATTTTTAAGCGAAATGATGAGTCGACCGGAAAAAGAACGGCTGACCCCAGCAATCCGGCTGATGTTGATGATGGCCCCCCGGTGAATGCGCCAGAATTGATCCGGGTCCAGTTCTTCGGTTAATTGCCGGATACTTTTTTTAATCAGTGATTCACCTTCTCGGGTCCGGACCACCGTGTATTTATCTTCTGCCTTGAAATAACACACATCATCGATAGCAATCAGCCGCACCTCTTCCCCATGCCGCACCTTGATCCATTTCAAATATCCGGGTGACTTCTTATGATTCAGGGCCGCCAGCAACCGCTCCATGGCCGCGGATAAATCAGGGGAGGCGTCGGGGTCAGCAGATATTTGCTTTTTCAATCTCTTAATTGTTTTTGCCAGTCTTTTATCGGTAACCGGCTTTAAAATATAGTCGACCGCTTCGTTTTCGAAGGCCTCAATCGCGTATTGATCAAAGGCCGTAATAAAAACCACCCGGCAATCCGTCCTAATTTTTTGAGCCACCTCTATCCCGGTCAACCCCGGCATCTTGATATCCAGAAAGGCGATGGCGGGTCGACACGATTCAATCAATTCCAGAGCTTCGAGCCCGTTTTTCGCTTCGCCGCATATGGTAAGCGCCGGCCAGAGTTCGGCCAGTTTTGATTTTAAATGAATTCTGAGGTGCTCTTCATCGTCAGCGATAATGGCGGTAGGGTCAGCCATGCGGTACCTCGATGGTGGCTATTAATCCATGCGGTGAATTTTCTTCCAGTCTTAGACGCCCATTGTCTCCAAAGATAGAAGATAAACGCTCCCGGATGTTTGACAGTCCCAACCCGGAATCGTGTTCGCCTTTAAAACCGATACCTGTATCATGTACTTCCAGGCGAAGTCGGCCATCTTTTTCAATGCCCCTGATTAGAATTTCTCCGCCATCAATTTTGGGTTCCAATCCGTGTTTGATGGCGTTTTCCACGAGGGGCTGGATCAACATGGGGGGAAATGAAATCGATTTTAAATTTTTGGGCAGGTCAATTTTATAATGTAATCTGTCACCCATCCGTACTTTAAAAATACTGAGATAGGCCTCGATCATATCCATTTCTTGCCCCAGGGTGGCTTTCTCCTGCCTGATTTTTGTAAGGGACGCCCGCAGATATTGAATGAAATCGATCAGCATGGACTTACCCTTTTTGGGGTTTGAATCCAGCAGGCTCAGGACATTTGAGAGAGTATTGAATAAAAAGTGCGGTTCGATCTGAGCCTGAAGAAGTTTGAGGTTTGCTTCCGCGGCTTTTTTCTCACTGGTGAGTCTTTTAATCTTCTCTTCCTGAATCCGCGCCTGTGACTCTGCAATCTGCTCCCGTGAGCTGAAAAAATATGTGATAATTGAACCAAACATTACGCCGAGTACCAGGAATTGAAGAAGACTGTGTTTTTCAAAAACGATTGAGGAACTCAGTCCCGATAAAAACGAGCCCAAATAGGCACCGAAGAGGGTGCCGGTAATTAAGGCCACCGCCACCAGCACGGCTTTAAGAACAGGTGCGGCATTCTCAAAAAAAGGGTGGGCAATCAAAATACAGGTACATATGGATAATCCGATACACTGAGAAATGATAAAGTTGACTATAAACCCGCCGCCAAATTTCATCGCTGTCAAAAAAAGTGCAATAATAGTATCAAACAGAAAGGTATAGGTAAGAGATTTGACGGCTGCTTTTTTGGTGATGCTCTCAATATTGAATTTCATGACAATCCGACTCTTTTATGCTTCAACTTTATCCCTTTTTTATAAATTTTACCATGGCTAAAAAATATGGATTTGAAATGAAACGCCAATCCAATCCCCCAACCAAGAACCGACCACTGAAACCACCACGGCCCCGGTGTAAAATTATTAATCAGCAGCAAAACCGAATTAACAATCAAGTAACTCCAAAGATGCGAATAAAACCCCACCTTACGCCGTTTCAAGCGGGACTTACGCATTTTCTCCTTTTTAAATTCCCGCTGCTCCTGTGAAATTGCCGTCTCGAGGATATTGGGTTCAATTCCTATTTCCCGGGCAGTATCAATTAAGTCCTGATGGCTGATCGTATCCTCCTGCTCCAGTTTTAAAGCACGCCGAATGATGCGGTTGACCTCATCGTTAAAATACTGTCGTGAAGTGAATTCGATCATTAATAAAAACCTTTTTCTTAATCCCTAAATCCGGATCATGCAAAAACTGAATGCCTGAACCCTAACTTCCCCAATCCTCCATCAAGGCCTGAACCGCATGGCGGCCTGCCATCATGGCCGGAGTGTATCCGCCGCCATGGGACCAGGCACTGGCCAGGTAAAGCCCCTTGACCGGTGTTCGGACATCCAATAGCTTCATCCGGGCTCCCTGACGATTATATCCGTAAATAGCGCCATGGTAATTGCCGGTATAGCGGATGTTGGTCAACGGGGTTCCAATTTCCACGACTTCAATCATGGACGTCAGTTCTGGTATGACGAGTGCTTCTGTTTTCTCAATCAGAATTTGGGCCAGGCGTTCTTTCTCCAGGGCGTAAGCATCTTTGCGCTCTGCAAAATAATCCCTTTCAAATTTTTCCCAAGGTTCATACCCGCACAATGTCATCACGGACAGGGTGCTGGTCCCCGGCAAAGAATATCCGCGGTAAAGATTATCATAAATTGTGACCCCCATACCGGCATTGGATAGATCTCCGGAAAGACAGGCTGCATAAGCCGCCTCGGGACTGTCTTTTTGATCGATAAATATTTCGTAATCTTTAATCCCCTTAATCTCCCGATTTAGCCCCAACCAGACGATAAAAGAAGAAAGCGAGTGTCGGTGGCTGTTTAGAAGCTGTCGATAATCGGACGGGACCTGTTGATGCGGAATCAGATTTCCGAATAAATCCGGCACGCTTGAATTGGCAATGACGGCGTTGGCCCTGTGAAGCGTACCATTGTCATCCACCACCCCGCTGACACCCCCTTTTTTAATCACAATTTGATTGGCGGCCGTTTCCAGCAGCACTTGTCCGCCATTTTCAGAGACGGCCTCCATCAGGGTGTTGCTGAGATCCTGGGATCGTGTTTTAAAATACTGACCCCCGGTGACCAGGTATTCACCTGTGGCAATGGCATAGTATAAGGCATTCAGTTTCGATGGAGGCAATCCGTAATAGCCCCAGAAAGCCCCTAAAATTCCCCTCACCTCGGTGCTTTTAACGTGGAATGCAAGCCAATTCGCCAGGGTGAGCTTCTCGAGCCTGTCCATGGCCGAATCCTGAGGGGCGTACCCGGTGGCCATTTCTTTTTGCACCTGCACCATATCGCCAATAACGCCTTTTATCCCTTGCCTGTCTTCGGGAAAGGCATCACATAAAACTTTTATTGTATTTTCAGGATCTTTGGCGGGTAAAACGATATCATTTCCGGAAGAAATGAAGCGGCAGAATTCAGGGGTATAGACCACCTCCAGTCGATCCCAGATCCCAATTTCAGATAAAACCTTTTGGGGAATTCCACCTTCAGCCACGGTGGCATGCAGGGACACGTCAAAGGTGAACTTGCCGGCGGCACGATCAAAGGAAGTGGCATATCCTCCCGGTAAATCGTGCTGTTCGAGCAAAGTAACCGGGAATCCGTGTTTAGCCAGATAGGCGGCTGACACCAATCCTCCCAGGCCGGCCCCGATAACGACGACGGGAAAATCGCCTTTCTTCCTGATGGTGTCGGCCAGTGCGTCAATCCGGGACCAATCCAGAGCCGCAGCCGCTCCGGCCGAAAGCATCAAGTGCAAAAATTTGCGTCTTGTCAGCTGGTTGTTATGCATTTTAACCATGATATTCTCCTTCAATCCTGCTTGTGGGGCCGAAGCCCCGTACCCATAACCTGCCTGCCCTGCGAAGCCTGGAGGGCGAAGCAGGGAACCTCTGAACCCCTGTACCCTAATCCAGTTTGATGGCAATCTGCTTTTCGGCTGAATTCAATTCGAATTTAACCTTCTTGTAAGCGGGTTTTCCGAAAAATCCTTTGGCGTTGTTGGAAAAACCATAAGCCTCCCTGGGGATACCCATTGCGTTTTTATCCATTTCTCCATTGCTGTTTTCGTCATGGTAAAGGGACACCCCGTACCAGCCATATGGCAGGTTTGTAAAAACAACCTGGGCCTTTTGGTCGACCACCAGGGTTTTTGTTTTGGCAATAGCGGCATCCTCTCCCCCCTTGTAAGACTCTTTCGAATTATTCAAGGCTACCATGGCAAAACCATCCGAACTGGGAAAACCGCTGATATCGACAATTAACTTGCCGGTGGACTCACTGAACCCCGCTGAAGGGGCAACCACTAAAA
>Ga0209568_1000334_pt1 | contig 16388 bp, 16 predicted proteins | sample WorMetOlspDAHAB2_FD_187406 | JGI IMG/M metagenome (GOLD analysis project Ga0209568, IMG submission 187406) | Marine gutless worms symbiont microbial communities from Max Planck institute for Marine Microbiology, Germany - Olavius sp. DAHAB.2... ...
TCCCCAACCCCTCTCCCGGCGGGAGAGGGGCTTTTGCGACACCCTCGGAGGGAGAGGAGGTGCAGCCGGTGGCGTGCCCAACATATTGCTATCGGCGATGTTCTCATTTAAACATTAACCACTACCCGGGGGAGAATGGTTGGCCCCTGTCGACGGTGAATATTTCGATGATTTCTCGCCCGTTGACGGAAGTGTTGTGACCAGCGTCCCGAAATCCAACCGTAAAGACATCGACCTTGCCGTCAAAGCTGCCTGGAAAGCGGCCGGGACCTGGGGAGAGACCTCAGTAACCGAGCGTAGTAATCTCTTGCTGTTGATGTCTTACGATAAGAATCCGTTGGGGTTCTTCTGAGCACACAATCGGATCGGGGAATAATCGTTCAGTCCCTACTCGTCATTCCCCGGCAGGGAGCGCCGGAATCCAGTGCCAGGGACGGCAAACAAGAAGAAAAACTACGAATCGCGCGAATCCGCGCGAAACTGTCATCCCGAACCGGCAAGCACATTTACCAACCACGAAGAAATCTTGTTAATCCTGTACCGCGGGAACCTCGGACTTAATCAGAGGTTCCCTGGAGGCAGCTTGCTTATCGAGAAGCAATTTCGGCAAGAGGACACCTAGCGCCTCAACATCTTTGTTATGATGAATTTGATGCATGATATATTATTGCTCAATTCAATTGAATTTTTGTCATCGAATAAAGCTTAAATCTCTGGTAGTGGTAAATTTTTAGGTAGTGGTAAATTTTTAAATGGCTAGCGTAGACTTGTTTGATCCCCTCTCCCCAGCCCTCTCCCGGGGGGAGAGGGGGTGTAGCCTGTAGTGCGCCCTACCCATTGCCAGAGACGATGTTTCCATTTATACCTTAACCATTACCAAATCTCTATATCAATCAATTCAAAGTTGATGGGGTACTAGGGAGTGTTGACATTTAATGATAACCGACTGTTTTCACGTGTTTAAACGCCCGCAACATGTCACAGATCCAGGATGAGAACCGACTCCCCAAAAGCCCCTCTCCCTGGAGGGAGAGGGGTTGGGGAGAGGGTGATTCAAGCAGTCGGCTGTGAATGTCAACACCACCTAGTCTATCGAGTAAAATCATCGATGGTAGGTGAGTTGAAAGTGGGAACCGATTCGATCCCCTCTCCCTTTACCCCGCACCTATCGCCGGTAGCTCCAACAGCATCTCTACTGGTTCCCCCCAGCGATAGGTGCGGGGCAAGCCCCTCTCCCGGCGGGAGAGGGGCTTTTTGTGCTCACTTGAAAAACTACCACTACCCAATCATCGTGTTACCCCTGATTGAGATCATCCCCCAGGCACATCTCCCTGATCGTGCCCATCATTCGTATTTAGGTAGTGGTAAATTTTTAAATGGCTAGCGTAGACTTGTTTGATCCCCTCTCCCCAGCCCTCTCCCGGAGGGAGAGGGAGTGCAGCCTGCGGTGCGCCAAACCCACTGCGAGTGGCGGTATTTCCATTTAAACACTAACCACTACCTCTGTGTAATTTGCGGGTAGAAGATTGAGCATAAGAAAATGGTCGCTGGCTTCAATGTTTCACACCCAGGTGTAGTCGCTGCATGAGACTGCAGGCACTTCGGGGCTCCGAACCCTGGATCGGACGGGTACGGGACTGGAGCTTGGGCGGCATTTTGTTTGCTACCTTAGTCGCCGGCGTGGCGCTGACCCTGGGTTGGGGACCCGTGCTGGCCCCCTGGCGGGCGCTGACTCCGGCCGAGCTGCTGCCCCCCATCGCGCTTACGGCCCTGAGCTACTGCCTGCGTGGGGTACGGATCCATGATTACTTTCGTCCCCGGCTCCAGGATCGCTTCCCTGCCGTACTGAGACTCTCGGTCCTGCACACCACGGCCAATAACCTGCTGCCGATGCGGGCGGGAGAGCTGGTCTTTCCGTGGCTCATGGGACGCTACTTCGGTCACGGCTTCCTCAACGCCACCGCATCCCTGGTCTGGATTCGACTGCTGGATCTGCATTTCCTGGGGCTGATGGGTATCCTCATCCTCTCGCTGCGCCACCCGACCTGGCTCTGGTCCCTGGTCGCGCTGACGTGGCTGCTGCTGCCGCCGATCATGGGCCGGCTGGGCCGCCGCCGGCCCAAGGTCAGGGCCGGCTCGGAAAGGCGTTCCGCCTGATGATCGACGCCGCCCCGGCTTCTACTCCGAGGGCGCTACGTATCTACCTGTGGACGGCGCTCATCTGGACTAGCAAGCTCCTCGCCTTCGCGCTCGTACTGCGGCACTTCCTGGCGGCGGAACCCTGGCAAATCCTGCTCGGGGTCATGGGGGCGGAGCTGTCCAGCGTCCTGCCCTTTCACGGCATCGCCGGCAGCGGCAGCTACGAGCTGGCGGTGATGACGGCCCTGCTGCCATCGGGCATCGACGCGGCCGCGGCCCTGTCGGGGGCGGTGAATCTGCACCTGTTTCTGCTGGGCGTGACCCTGCTGCTCGGGGCGCTCGCATGCCTGCTGCCCGTGCGCGGGGACAAGCAAACAGCCGACGCCTTGTAGCTCGACGACTCCGTTGCGGTTCACCCGGTAGCGGTTCCGGGGCAGGGGGCAGGCGGTAGGTCGGATAAGCCCCACACCTGAATCACGCAAACAGCCATCCCCGGCAGGTGGGTGCGGGCCGTCCATGGCCCTTACCCAACCTACGGCGACTGGGCGTGACCCTGCTGCTCGGGGTACTCGCATGCCTGCTGCCCGTGCGCGGGGACAAGCAAGCAGCCGACGCCTTGTAGCTCGACGACTCCATTGCGGTTCACCCGGCAGCGGTTCCGGGACAGGGGGCAGGCGGTAGTCGGATAAGCCCCACACCTAAATCACGCAAACAGCCATCCCCGGCAGGTGGCACCTGCGGTGTTGCCGGAGACGTGCACACCCATCGGCAGGGATTTAGGTGTGGGGCGCATCCGACTGCTCGACCGGTTGGCGATTCACCAGGCCCCAGACCAGGAAAGAGAGCCGGCTGTATCTTCCGCCTCGGCTCAGAGGGGCTTGGATAAAGTGAAGGCGCCTCGGATATCCCCGAGGGAAAAGTCCCTTGCCTGGTCTTCCGGGTAGGCCGCGTCAAGGGCCGCGCCGATATCGGGGGCGAGGGCCTTACCGTGGCAGGCGAGGCAAAGCCCGCCGGTGGGGATCGCCTGCATGTATCTGAATCGCTTTTCCCCATCCGTTTGCGTCACCTCGGCGAAGGCCATGGTCTCGACGTCCTCGCCGCCTACCTTGCGTTCCTCGAACGGTAGTGGTTAGTGTTTAAATGGAAATACCGCCACTCGCAGTGGGTTTGGCGCACCGCAGGCTGCACTCCCTCTCCCTCCGGGAGAGGGCTGGGGAGAGGGGGTCAAAGAAAAGTCTATGCTAGCCATTTAAAAATTTACCACTACCCCTCGAACCTGAGCAGGACCTGCTTCTCCCAGGCGTCCGGCGCATTCGCCGCGGGGTTGCGTAGCCTCAGGCTAGTACGTCCCACATCCCAGCCGGTCCTGGCGGAATAATCCGCGGCGATGGCCGGCGCCCTTTCCTTACAGACCCGGATGGCGTTTGTCAGACCGCCTGCGTTCAGTGCGGCCTCAAGCTCGGCCTTCAAGCTGGAGGCGAACGCCTTGATGATGCCTTGCGCCTCCTCCCGGCTCGTATTCCCCTTGGTGTCGGCAAGACCGGAGGATCCCAGGACAACGCCGGAGGCGATTGCGATCAGAACCAATTTTCCCTTCTTTTTCAGTGCGTCGAGCATCTCTTGACCTCATGTATTCACTGCCTGTCGAGCAGGCTTGCGTATTGGAATATCCGCGGATATGCCCAGGTCGGTGCTGGACCTGTGAATCCTGTTTAAGCTCAAGGGACGTTTGCCGTTCGGGACTTCCGAGACCTCGAAAGCGGGGCCTGGTACGGAGGCTCTCAACGACCGATAATATTGAGCAAGCAAGATTCTCACAGAAGCGTTAGCCGCGAATCAACGCAATCAGTGTTTCGTTAATCTACCGGCACCACGTCTCTGAACAGGCGGAAAAAGTTGTCGCGGGTAAGCTCGGCCAACTCCTCGACGGACATGCCGCGCAACTCGGCGATGCATTGTGCCACCGCCGCGACGAATCTGGGCTCATTCGATTTGCCTCGATGCGGCACGGGGGCCAGGTAGGGGCTGTCGGTCTCGATCAGCAGGCGGTCGCGGGGCACCTTTGCCGCCACTGCCCGCAGATCGTCCGCGGTCTTGAAGGTGACGATGCCGGAAAAGGAGATATAAAAACCCAGGTCCAGCGCCGCTTCGGCCGTCTCCCAGGTCTCCGTGAAGCAGTGCAGAACACCGCCCACGTCACGAGCAGCTTCCTCCGTCAATATTCGAAGCGTGTCTTCCCGCGCCTCTCGGGTATGAATGATCAAGGGTTTTCCGCAGAGCCTGGCGGCGGCGATGTGATCGCGGAATCTTTGGTGCTGTCGGCCGCGGTCATCCGTGCCCCGATAATAATCCAGCCCGGTCTCGCCGATGGCCACATTGCGCGCGTCCCGCGCCAGCTCGACCAGCGCCTCCGGGGTCGGGTCCCGGCGGTCGCGCTCGCCGGGATGGAGTCCCACTGAGACGGAGACCTGGGGATAGGGCTCGACCAGGCTCCGCATCCGCGGATAGTGCTCCGGATCGATGGAGACACAGAGCATATGCCCGATCCCGGCGGCGCGTGTCGCATCCATGAGGCGACGGAAGTCCCCGGCGTAGGGCTTCAGATCGACCCGGTCGAGGTGGCAGTGAGAGTCAACCAGCATGATAATTATGGCCTATATATAATCACCACATTCCCTAAAAGCGTTGGGCTATTTTTTGTCATCGAATAAAGCTTAAATCTCTATATCCATCAATTCAAATTTGATGGGGTGCTGGTGTCTAGGCTCACAGAGTATGGGTGGGAAGGTCCGATGCGGCAGATCGGCCAGATAGTCCTCGATCTTACGGCGGGTGGCGCCCTGGTCCTGATCGCTGAACCGGATGCCGACGCCGACCACCCGGTTTCCCTCCGCGCCCGCGGGGGTTAGCCAGACGACCTTGCCGACGATGGAGACGGGGTCGGGCTCGTCCATCAGCCGCAGCAACAGCAAGAGCTCATCGCCGATCCGATACCGCTTGGTGGTGGGTATGAACAGACCACCGTTCTTGATGAAAGGCATGAATGACGTATAGAGGGCATGCTTGTCCTTGATCGCGAAGCGGTAGTGGTTAGTGTTTAAATGGAAATACCGCCACTCGCAGTGGGTTTGGCGCACCGCGGGCTGCACTCCCTCTCCCTCCGGGAGAGGGCTGGGGAGAGGGGATCAAACAAGTCTACGCTAGCCATTTGAAAATTTACCACTACCCGCGAAGCTAAGGGTGCGCTGCTGGCCGCTGAGTGCTTCGTGCTCCATTGCGGTCACCTGGTGCCTAGGCCGTGTTGACATTTGGGAGTGCGCCGGCAAAGCGGCGCGGGCGAATTATACGCTACTGACGGGGAATAACCGCAGTGTTTGCCGGGAACTCGGGTGTAGCGGCGCCGCTACCCGTTGGCTTTAGGCTCCGGTAGGCAAGCCGCCTGAGCGTCTGCTCGAGCCACCGGTAACGGGCATCTTTGCCCTGGATGCAGAACGCGATCTCGGCCGTCCCCGCCAAGAACGCTCGTACCTCCTCCAGGCTCCCAATCTTCCGGTCGTTCATGGATGTTTCCATGGGTGACCATCATGAATACAAACCGCTCCCTCAGACTCTTTTCACCTTGGAATCCGCCCATCCTTTTGACTCTTTTTTTGTCGGACAAGACTACTGGTTTACATGGGTAGGCGGGTTCATATATTCTTTTTGGTCCGTAATCGCTTTATCCGGCACTGCGCAATCGGCAACCATGCCGACCACAAGACCTGCAATCTCCGGGAGAGGTGTCCGAGTGGCTGAAGGAGCACGCCTGGAAAGTGTGTGTACGTTAATAGCGTACCGAGGGTTCGAATCCCTCCCTCTCCGCCATTTTCCCTTTTACAACAGTCTCTTGGCTTGTTACGGCACGCTGAAAACCCCAGGTTCCGCGCGCCTTGAGGCGGGAAGCTGTTGACCGGCCTATCGGCGTCTCTCCCCGAATTCCCTCTCTCTCGGCCATTTCTCTCCGAACCTGTTGACTGCGCCAATTTGGTACGGGTTTGCAAGCGTTTGATTTTTCGTGATAATTCGGGGCGACGTTTTCGCGAAGTTCGTAGGTCTGTCGCTTCATCAGTGGTGCGGACGCGCGATCAGGCAATCCCTTCGTTGGGCCGGAGAGCGACCAAGTCATCGTCAGCGTCGACACGTTGGCCGGGGAGCGCATGTTCGGCCACCTCAAAGACGTGGCAACTGGGGCCTATGACCTCGTTGTTTTTGACGAAGCTCACAAACTGTCCGCCAATCGCGAGCCAGACTTCCGGGTCCGGAAGACGGTTCGATACAAGCTGGCAGAAGCCCTTGCCGGCGCTGCCGTGGATAGCGAGCATTGGAAGCTCCACTGGTCGGCACAGCATTTACTGCTGCTGACGGCAACGCCGCACATGGGCAAGGACTACCCGTACTATTTCCTATGGCGCCTGTTGCTACCGGATTCCCTCTCGACATACGACGCCTTCGCTGAGTTCCCCCATGAATCTCGACGGACGAATTTCATCCGGCGAACCAAGGAGGAGATGGTCCGCTTCGATGGCGCCCCGCTTTATCCTCAGAGGAACTGCGACACGCTGAGCTACGACTTGACGCAAGGCCGGGAGAGCGAACAGGAACTCATATGACGAAACGACGGACTATATCCGGGATTACTACAACCGTGCCCGTGTTCTGAACCGATCCGCCGCCCGGTTGGCGATGAGCGTTTTCCAGCGACGACTCGCCAGCTCGACCTATGCCCTGATGCGCTCGTTCGAGCGTCGCAAAGAAAAGCTGGCAGGTCTGATTGACGACATTCGGCAAGGGCGACTAACGGAAGAACAGCTCGCACGACAACAAAGGCGTCTCGATGACCTTGAAGACCTTTTCGAGACGCAGACTGCCGACGAAGACGCCACGCCCGAAGGAGACGGCGAACAGCACGAAGACTTCGAGGCCAAGGCCCTGGGCGGCACCATCGCGGTCAGCCTCACCGAGCTTGAGGCGGAGCGTCTCAAGGTTGAGGACCTGCTCAACAAGGCGCGAAATCTATTCAATGCTGGCGAGGAATCCAAGTTCGAAAAGCTCCGCGAGGTGCTCCGCGACCCGGAATACACCGACCAGAAGTTCATCATTTTCACCGAGCACCGCGATACAGCACACTTCCTGGTGCGCAGGCTTGAAGGCCTCGGGTTCACCGGCCAAGTCGCACAAATCCATGGCGGCATGCCCTACCGAGAGCGGGAGCGGCAGGTTGAGTTCTTCCGCAAACCTGCGCCCGAAGGCGGCGCCAACTACCTTGTGGCCACAGACGCCGCGGGAGAGGGCATCAATCTGCAGTTCTGCTGGTTGATGGTGAACTACGACATCCCCTGGAACCCGGCACGGCTCGAGCAGCGGATGGGTCGCATCCACCGGTACGGCCAGAAGCACGATCCGGTGATCATCGTCAATCTGGTGGCGGGAAGTACGCGCGAGGGACGGGTTCTAAAGACCCTGCTCGACAAGCTCGAGGCGATCCGCCGGGAGCTTCAATCCGACAAGGTGTTCGATGTCGTCGGCCGCCTGTTCGAGGGCTTGTCCATGAAAGACTATCTCGAGCAAGCGATCACGGAAGAAGATCCCGAAGCTGCCGCTGACCACCTGGAAGGAAGCCTCACGGAGGAACAGGTCCGGGCTGTTGAAGAAAAGGAGCGCGTGCTTTTTGGAGAAGGCGGTGACGTCCGCCGGGAACTGGCTCATCTAAACGACGAGGCGGAGCAGGAAAACTATCGACGAATTCTCCCTGGCTACGTACGCCGCTTCGTGGAGAAAGCGACGCCGCTGCTTGACCTACAGATTGAGGGAGACCTGGAAACAAACTTCACCTTGGCACCCGCGCGACCCCGTGCGCTCGATCCCCTGTTACCAGCACTTGAGACGTATCCCGAGCAAACCCGTGACCGGCTGACCGTGTACAAGCCGCGGGACCGTAAAGACGCGGTTTGGATGCACCCTGGCGAGCCGGTGTTCGATCGGATCTCGGCCTCGGTCTTGGGCCGTTTCGGGCGCGACGGACTGAAGGGAGCCGTGTTTATCGACCCTAACGCTGCCGAGCCGTACCTGTTCCACATTGCATTAGTTTCAGTCGAACAGACACACAGCCAAGAGGACGCGAGGTCGACCGATCTGTTGGACGTCCGCGCTGGTAGCGGCGAAATTGCCGCGAAATTGCTTGATTCGCAGCTGGTCGGGTTACGCCAAAATCACGACGGTTCCGTTGAGGAATGGCCGGTCGAGCATCTTCTTCTGCTAAGGGGAGCCGAAGGCTTCGCGCCAAGCCGTGTGCCACTTGCGGCCCTCGCTCGCAGAATGACGGCCGACGCCGCCGGATTCGCCCATGACGAAGTAATCGAGCGCCTCGTGCAATCCCACCGACAGCGCCTCCTCGAAGATCTGCCCGCCCGCCTGGAGTTCGTTAACCGAGGCTTTGACTATCAGACCGCCGAGCTCGCGGCGGCTCGGGCCCGCTTCACCGAAAAAGCCCGCGCTGGCGACCCGCACGCCAAGGGGGAGCTCTTAAAGGTCAAGGAACGGCAGCGGAGCTTAACGGCGGCGCGCAATCGTCGTCTCGACGAATTACGAGCCGAACCGGGCTATATCCGGGCCGGCGACGTCGAGTTTCTGGCCCATGTGCTCATCGTGCCCTCCCAGGATCCCGAAGAGGTAAAGCGTTACGACGTCCAGGTCGAAGCGATCGCGATGAAAGTCGCGGCTGCATACGAGGAGAGCTTCGGCGCCGAAGTGAAGGACGTCTCGCGGCCCGAACTTGCACGGCGTGCCGGACTTACGGATTGGCCGGGATTCGATCTCCTGTCCCTCCGTCCCGAGGCTGGAAGACGCGCAATCGAAGTCAACGGGCGAGCTGGTGTCGGCGAGGTCGAACTGTCCGAGAACGAATGGGCCAAGGCCTGCAACCTTCGAGACCAGTACTGGCTTTACGTCGCGTTCAACTGTGCCAGTCCGAGGCCGCGGCTCATCCGGGTGCGGGATCCTTTTCGAAACCTTTTGGTGAAGGCCAAAGGCAGCGTGGTGATTTCGAGCGCGGAAGTCCTATCCGCTGCAGAACCGGAGAGCATGTAATGCCTTCGAACGAAAATCTCAAACGGCCTTTGCTGCGCATCGCGGCTGCCGACGGCTCGCCGTTGCGCGTTCATGCTGGTCCTGGCGCTGGCAAGTCGTTCACGCTGATCCGGCGGGTTGCACGCCTCTCCGCTCAGCAGTTCTTGCAATAAGGAGAAGCCACCCAATGCCTGAAGATCGCCGTCTCATCGAAGTCGCCTTCCCGCTCAAGCAAGCTTCAATAGACTCAGCCCATGAAAAGCGATGCCATGCTGGCCATATCAAAGCGATCCATAGCTGGCCAGCTCGGCGACCGCTGGCGGCTTCACGGGCAGCTCTGATTGCTGCGCTGTTGCCAGACGCCGAGACGCCAGAGGCTCGCAGGCAAATCGTGGAGCGGTTGGGGGGGCGGCTCGTAGAGAAGATTGAACGCAAGCGCGTGGGCGGCCGCACGGTCGAGAAGGTGAAAGAAGAAACGGTCGGCGGCATTCTCCACTGGGGGCGTGAGACCGACTCGGATCTTGATTGGTTTCGCCAGAAGATCCGCATGGCCAACGGCGATCGCGTACTCAAAGTGCTTGATCCTTTTGCCGGCGGCGGCGCCATACCGCTCGAAGCAATGCGCCTGGGATGTGAGGTGACGGCCATCGACATCAACCCGGTCGCGTGGTTCATCCTCAAATGCACCCTCGAATACCCTCAGAAGCTGGCAAGCCGAACCCATCCGTTGCCCGAGTTTGCGCTTAAGGACCGCGAGTTTATGGAGGCGTTCCTGAAGGCAAAGGGATTCAAGGGCGCGGGCCGGCGCACGATGTTGGAGCGACTAGGCCACGGTGAAGGCGGCGAGATCCAACTCGATGCACTTCCCCACGACGACCCTACACTCGAAGCCAATCTCGCCTGGCACGTCCGCGCCTGGGGCCGGTGGGTGCTGTACGAGGCAAGGAAGGAGCTCGCCCCCTACTATCCGACCTACGCCGAGTTTGAGGCACCCAAATCTGGCAAGGAATACAAGGAGATGCCGATGCAGCTCCTTGAGCTCGACGAGAATGGCGTACCACAACTCGATCCGCTGAATACCGAATTCGATGACGCTTACTTGAAGGACCCACAGAACCCGCGCTGGATCGCCAAGCCGGCGGTTGCGTACCTGTGGGCCCGGACCGCTGCGTGTAAGCATTGCCGGGCCATGATACCGCTCATCAAAACGCGATGGATTGCACGCAAGGATAAGAAACGTATTCTCTTAAACATCACACCCAGTGATGACCTCTCAGGCGCCAGTTTTGATCTACTGAGCGACACACAGCCCGCAAATCTTAATTCTTCTCAGCGTCGGGAGAGAGATCGAAAGCTTGGACTTGGTACTGCAAATTCTCGAGGCGCGGTATGCCCGTGCTGCAATCAGCAAAGCCTTACGACAGAAGACATCCGCCTGGAAGGTAAAGCTGGGCGACTTGGGCTCACTATTTTCGCAGTTGTCGTTAACGGACTTAAGGGAAAGGAATATAGACCGCCTACCGAATACGAAAAGAAGATGGCACAAGACATTACCGACAAGTTGCCAAATATCTACTCCTCAATACCCTTCAACCTGCCTGATGAGCCTATCTCGGAAGATCGTCCATCGCCGAATACGCGCGGACTTTCCGGATTACCAAGATATGGATTCGACAGTTTCTCAAAGCTTTTTGTGCAACGGCAACTAGCTGCTATTGGGGAAATAACTTGTCAGGCTCGACGAGCTCATTCGGCCATCACATATGACCATAATTTTGCGGACGCTATATTCAGCTACCTAACACTGATTATTGGGAAGCTCGCCGATTACAATAGCTCTTGTGTCGCGTGGCAGCCAAAGGGAGAGAAAGGCGCCAACACATTTGTCCGCTGGGCTCTGCCCCTTACCATGGATTTCTGTGAGAACAATATCATAGGAAGTGGGGGAGGATCATTCATCACAATTCTTGATTGGGTAGCTCGCCCGATCGGTGAAGCGCTTGTAACCGCCACAGAAGACGCTGTGGCTCCAAAGGTTATTTGCTCGAGTGCACTTCAGGCTGACTATGGCAAGTATGATTTAGTTGTAACTGATCCTCCTTATTATGACGCTATACCTTATTCCGATTTAATGGACTTCTTTTATATTTGGATAAAAAGGTGCGTGACTGGTGTATTGCAAGATGATGAGGCATTTTTCAGGACCATCTAACTCCCAAATGGAACCCGTCAGCAGATGACGGGGAGCTTGTCGATCAACCTAGCCGGTTTGGCTTTGACCAAGATCAGTCACGGTCCACCTATGAGAGAGGGATGTACCGGACTTTCAAGCGATCCCATGAAGCTCTTGAGGAAAAGGGCAGGATGGTCATCGTATTTGCGAATAAGCAGCCGTCCGCGTGGGAGACGCTTGTAGCAGCCCTCATTAGATCAGGCTTTGTCGTTGACGCCTCATGGCCAATTCAAACCGAAATGGCCAACAGAACCAATGCACAAACTACCGCATCTCTCGCATCCTCTGTTTGGCTCGTCTGTCGCAAACGCGAAACAGCTATCCGCCCGGGCTGGGACAATAATGTCCTCACTGAGATGCGCGAAAACATCACGCAAAAGCTTCGTGACTTCTGGGACGCGGGTATTCGCGGGCCGGATTTCGTTTGGGCGGCTACCGGGCCCGCGATGGAAGCCTTTAGCAAATATCCGGTCGTTAAGAAAGCGAACGACCCAAACCAATTGATGACGGTGTCGGAGTTTCTGCGCGAAGTTCGGCGTATGGTGGTCGATTTCGTCGTCGGTCGCGTGCTGACACACGACGGCGGCGAAGAGGTCGTGACTGGTCTCGACGACGTGACCACATACTACCTTCTTCACCGTCACGACTTTGGGATGGATGAGGCGCCGATAGGGGCCTGCATCCTGTACGCGCTCTCATGCAACTTGTCGGATTCCGCGCTCGTCACTCAGTTCGATGTCCTCGCTCAGTCGGGAAAACCGAGCGCCGGCACCAACGACGATAGTGACGAGACCGCTGAAGATGCTGGTGAAGACGAGGGCAGCGGCTCGGGCGCCAAGGTGAAGCTCAGGGCCTGGAACCATCGGCGCGGCCGAAACCTGGGGCTGGAGGCGCCGGGCGGGCGCCCCGTCCCCATCATCGACCAGGTGCATAAACTGATGCACCTGTGGCGTTCGGGCGACCAGCTCAAGGTCGATGACTACCTCGATAGTCGTGGGCTCAATCGAAACGCCTTGTTCAACCAGATCCTGCAAGCCCTCATCGAGCTCGCCGCAAGTGGTTCGGACGAACGCTCGTTACTCGAATCCTTGAGCAACCACGTGGCCGCGCGCGGCGGGATTAGCGCTCCGCGCCAGGGGCAACTGGTGTAGGGAGATACGAAAGATGAAAACTTCTTGGAAGCCCTGGCATAAAGTCGTACAGCTGCGCGATGACTTGAAGACCGGCGAACTCTCGCTCGCCGTATTCGCCGCCGATCTTTACGACGTAGTCATGCAGAAGGGCAGGCGGCCGGTCTACGAGGACCCTGCGGAGTTCTTCGCCCTTACCTACCCGACCTATAATCTTCGTGAGCTGGTCAAGGACGTCGCTCTCCGCCTAGCCGGCAAGAGCGACAAGGCGTATCGAAAGCTCTCCATCAACTACGGTGGCGGCAAGACCCATACGCTCATCACGCTCAGGCACCTCGTGCACGACCCGGCCGGTCTGCCCGACCTGCCCGCCGTTCAGGAGTTCGAGGCGCACATTGGGTTCAAGGCGCCGAAAGCGCGGGTTGCCGCGCTGTGCTTCGACAAGATTGACCTTGAGAAGGGTATCGAGACGCCTGGTCCCGATGGAACGGTCAGGATGCTCAAGCACCCGTGGAGCATTCTTGCCTTTCAGCTGGCGGGCGCGAACGGGCTCAAGCTAATCCACGCTGATGGCAAAGACGAGGAGCGTGACACACCACCGGCGGAGCCGCTTATTGTGGAACTGCTGTCCAGGCCTCAAGAGGATGATCTCTCGACGCTGGTGCTTCTCGACGAAGTACTGATGTATATCCGCAGCAAAGTCGAAACCGATCCGACCTGGCGCGGACGCTTGGTGAGCTTCTTCCAGTACCTCACTCAGGCAGTCGTGAAGGTGGACCGGTGTGCCATGGTGGCCTCGCTCCTCGCCTCCGATCCTCGGAAGTACGACGATTTTGGGAAGGAACTTCTGGCGGACGTGTCGGAGGTATTCGGCCGCCAGATGGAAGAGGACGCGAGTCCGGTGAGCAAGGAGGACGTGGCAGAGGTTCTGCGCCGCCGCTTCTTCAAGCCGGACTCCATTCGCGATCCGAGCAGCTTCCGTCCGCATGTGACTGCGGTGGTCGGCAGCATCGCAGCTCTTGACGAGCAGACCAAGAAGGAGCGCGGGGCTGCCGAGGAGCGCTATCTGGACAGCTATCCCTTCCACCCAGACCTCACCGAGATCTTTTACACCCGCTGGACCCAACTCGATGGTTTCCAAAGAACACGTGGCATTCTCCGGACGTTTGCGATTGCCCTTCGCGATGCCGAGAAGTGGGACAAAAGTCCCTTAGTCGGGCCAAACGCATTTCTGAACGAGCCAGGAAAGACAGATCTCGCCGAAGCCGCGCGCGAACTTGCTTCCTTTGCCAGCGTGGACACTGGCGACGGCAAGCACCAGGAATGGGGACCGATTCTCGAGGGGGAACTCTCCAAAGCGCGCACCATTCAGTCCGAAGCAACCGGTCTCCGCCACCGGGAGATGGAGCAGGCCGCCATCTCCGTGTTTTTGAGTTCTCAACCGATTGGCCACAAGGCGCTGACGCACGAGCTGATCGTGCTGCTCGGGGCAACGAAGCCCGACAAAATCGAGTTGGAAAAGGCACTGCGCCGCTGGACGGAACTGTCCTGGTTCCTGGACGAGGTGGAGGTGGGCACCGGAGAAACCAATCCGGACGGCACCACGCAATTGCCCAAGGCATGGCGGCTGGGCAACCGCCCGAACCTGCGTCAGATGCACCACGATGCCTGTAGCACCCGTGTGCCGCCGGCGCTCGTGGAATCACAGATCATCGATGCGATCGAGAAACTGAAGGTGCTGACTTCCGGCGCGTCCGCGGCAGGCGCCAAAGTGCATAATCTGCCGGAGAAGCCGCGTGATATCGAGGACGACGGCGAGTTCCATTATGGCGTCCTCGGCCCGAAAGCGACCTCGGAATCCGGAAAACCGAGCCCGGAATCGAAGCGGTTCATCGACGAGACGACCGCGCCTGACCGCCCCCGTGTTTATCGCAACGCGGTCGCTCTCGCCGTTCCTTCTAAGGACGGTCTTGACGCCGCGCGCACCAGGGTCCGGGAGTATCTGGGTTGGCAGGAGGTTCGCGATCAGCTCAAGGACCAGCCGATCGATCCGATTCGCGAACAAATGCTTGCCAATGAAACGGAGTCAGCGAGAAAACGCATTCCCGATTCCATCAGGCAGGTCTATTCCATCGTTGTCACCGTCAACGAGAGCAACGACATCCACGCGTTCAAGATCACGGTGACCGATGAGCCATTGTTTACGACCATCAAGGCCGATAAGCGGGCCCGCATCCAGGAAACCGCCATCAGCTCGGAAGCGATGATGCCGGGCGGACCCTACGACTTGTGGCGGGAAGGAGAGAAATCCCGGCGGGTCAAGGACCTGGTTGGAGCCTTCGCCCAATTTCCGAAGTTGCCCAAGATGCTGCGCCGAAAAGAAATTCTGGATACCGTGGTGCAAGGGGGCCAGGAAGGAATCTGGGTGGCGAAGGTCGTGCGCTCGGACCGAACCACCAAGACGTTCTGGCGAACTCAGATCGATGAACCGGCGCTTAAGGACCCCGGCTTGGAGGTGCTCTTACCGGAGGCCGCGACTCTCAGCGAACTCGCATCCGATCTTCTCGAGCATCAGAAACTCCCGGGGCTTTGGTCCACCGAAGTGATCAGCGTCAAGGACCTTACCGATTACTTCGCCGGCGGCCACACAGTGCCCGTACCGAGAGAAGGCTACGAAGAGACGCTCGTTATCCCGAAATGCGAGCCATCGTCCGTCGAGGATGCCGTTTCGCAGGCCGTCGAACGGGGATTAGTGTGGTTGACCAATGGGCCCGCCTCGATTCTTGGCGAGCCAGTACCTGCCGGCGTCGTCAGCGCATCGGCAACGCTTCAACCGCCGCCCGACCCGATCACCGTCGACGAGTTGATGGCCGAGTCGATCCCCGATGCCTGGAAAGACGGTAAGGCCAACGCTCTCGCTATTTCGACCGCGCTCTCGACCAAACGCGGTAGGACCCTGCCCTGGCCGATTGTGCAATCGGCCATCGACGCCGGGATCCGGGTGCGATGGATCGAGCTTACCGACGACAGTGCCTCGTGGCCGTGTGACATCGCGGGAGCCCAGCACGTTGTTCTTAATGTGCCGGCTGGCCGAGGGCTCGGCGAGGGCGAAGGGAAGCCATTCGAGCCGAAACCTAAAGGACTGCTCATCGCCGAGGCGATCCTGGAAGCCAACGGCATCCAGGATTTGGCCGACCAGATTCCGGACATCACCAAGGCCGCCGTCAGGAACGATCTCAAATTCAACCTACGCATCGAGTTCGGCGGCGAAACCGCTCCTGACCCGGAGGCGGTGGACAAGATCAACACGCTTCTCTCTGAGGTGTCTGACGAATTGAAGCTCGAATGAGATGGTTTCAAACGCAGTCGCCAAAGCCGAGATCGCTATCAATAAGCAAGGCCCGTCTCAGCGAGTGCCGGCAAAGCGCCGATGAGCCAAACGACGTCACATGATTGTTGCGCGAGGTGGCTGGAATAGTGCAGATCACCGCCGCCATGCTCTACGATCTGGTCCAGTGCCCGCACCGGCCGTCCATGGACCTGTTAGGCGATCCCGCGAAACGCGACGAGATCAACGCCTTCGTTCAACTGCTCTGGGAAAAGGGCACGGCCTATGAGCACGAATACCAAGCTGCATTGATCAGAACCCATGGGCCCACTGGCGCATGCCGATGGACATGATCTTCCAGGGCTGTTCGACGAGCCTGTTCCAGGCCTCGCAGCATAGGGCGACGATTTGGTCGTCGGATTGGAAGATCCGGTTGGACAGCCAGTTGTCGCGC
>Ga0209568_1000335_pt1 | contig 16361 bp, 16 predicted proteins | sample WorMetOlspDAHAB2_FD_187406 | JGI IMG/M metagenome (GOLD analysis project Ga0209568, IMG submission 187406) | Marine gutless worms symbiont microbial communities from Max Planck institute for Marine Microbiology, Germany - Olavius sp. DAHAB.2... ...
CATCGCCACGGCGCGTAAACTCCTCAAGATCATTTACGACACGCTCAAGAACGGCTGGGTCTTCGAGGACTTCCCGGCCTTCAAAATCACGGGACAGCAAAATCCCGCTGGACAATCATCATAGGAGAACGGGATTTTGGACGGCTTCAGCCGCTACGTGCTCAGGCAGCTCCTGATCGGAACCATCTTCGTTACCACCGCTTTGACCGGCGTTTTATGGCTGGCGCAATCGCTTCGATTCGTCGAACTGATCGTCAATCGCGGGCTGTCCGCCGGCACGTTCATGTACCTGATCATGCTGCTGCTGCCCAACTACCTGGTGATGATCCTGCCGATCGCGCTGTTCACGGTGGTCGTGTTCACCTACGCCAAACTCACCACCGATCGGGAACTCGTGGTCATGCGGTCGGTCGGCGTCAGCCCCCTGCAGCTCGCGAAGCCGGCGCTTTGCCTTGCCTTGATCGTCACCGTAATCGGGTATGCCCTTAATTTCTCGCTGCTACCGTCGTCCTACCGGATGTTCCGGGAAATGCAGTGGGACCTCCGCTACAACTACTCCCACGTCCTGTTGCAGGAAGGCGCCTTCAACACGGTCACCAACGGCGTCACGGTCTATGTCCGGGAGCGCTCCAAGGACGGTCAGCTCCTCGGCATCTTTGCCCACGTCCGACGGGACGGGAAGGAACCCGAAACCTGGATGGCCGATCGGGGCGCCCTGGTTCAGGGCGATGAGGGAGCGACGGTGGTCATGTTCAACGGCAGCCGCCAAACCGTGGGCAAGAACACCCAGCAGCTTGAAATCATCTACTTCGACCGCGCGTCCCTCGCCCTGGATCAGGTCCGCGCCCAAGACATTGTTCGCCACCGCGAACCTCGCGAACGAACGGTCGCCGAATTGTTCAATATCCGCGAGGACCGATATGTGGCGCCGTCCGACTACGGCAAGTTCACCATCGAAGCGCACCGACGGCTGACGGTACCGCTGTCTTCAATCGGTTTCACGATCGTGGCCGTCGTCTGCCTGATGTCGGGGCGCTTCTCCCGGGGCGGGCAGCCCCGCGCCATTCTGCTTGCCGTTGGAATTGTCGTGACGCTGTTGTTGACGACGATGGCCCTGGAGAACCTCGCCGCGCGCGACCTCAACCTGATTCCGACGCTGTACATTGTTGCCAGCTTGCCGATAGCCGTCGGAATGGTCGCTTTGACGCGGCCATCGCGCGGGCGACAGGCCGGAGGATTGGCGGGCGCCGCCGCCACAGGGGATACCTCGGAGGCCTGATCGCCGTGCGCATCTCGTCCACGATGTCGCTGTACATTGGCCGCCAGTTCCTGGTGAGCTTTTTTTCCATCATGGCGGTCTTCCTGTTCTTGATCATGCTGCTGGATGTTGTCGAGTTGCTTCGACGCGTTGCCGCGCGCCCCGAAGTGACGTTCGGTGAAGTCATTCAGCTTTCGCTGCTGAAATTGCCCTACCTGGGCCAGGAAACGTTCCCGTTCGCCGTGTTGTTCGGCGGCATGGCGGTGTTCTGGCGACTGACCCGCAGCCACGAATTGACGGTGACCCGTGCCGCGGGCGTATCTGCCTGGCAGTTCCTGTTGCCGGTGCTGTTGATAGCGTTCCTGCTCGGGCTGGCAAAGGTGATGGTATTGAGTCCCTTCGCCTCGGGCCTCTTGTCACGTTACGAACAAGTTGAAGAAACGCTCGTCAAGGGCCGCTCGAACTCCCTGGCCCTGTCCGGCACGGGTCTGTGGCTGCGCCAGGCCGGCGAGACCGGTCAATCGGTGATCCACGCCGCCCGAGTCCTCCAGCAGGATGACGAAGTGGAGCTTCATGGCGTTATCGTCTTCAACTATGGCAAAGGCGACCGTTTCGCCGGCCGGGTCGATGCCGAGTCGGCGCGCCTGGAAGAGGGCTACTGGCGCATGACAAAGGCGCGGATCTACGAGCCAGAGCAGCCGGCCCGCCAGGAAGTCGAGTTGCTGGTCCCCACTGACCTGACCCTGACGCGCATTCAGGACAGCTTTGCGCCTCCGGAAACCATGTCGTTTTGGAGCCTGCCGGCGTTCATCACCACACTGGAGGCAGCCGGGTTCTCGGCGGTCCGCCACCGACTGCATTTCCATGCCATGCTTGCCGCACCTCTGCTGATGTGCGCGATGGTTTTGATCGCCGCAACGTTCACGCTGCGCCAGGCGCGCCGGGGCGGAGTCACGATCATCATCGCCGGTGGGGTGCTCACCGGATTCGTGCTTCACTTCTTCTCGGACGTTGTCTTTGCGATGGGTCTGTCGGATGCGATACCGGCAACCTTGGCGGCATGGACACCGTCGGGGGTCGCGACTCTCTTGGGGCTCGCCATGCTGCTGCATCTCGAAGACGGCTAGGTCCGGTGCCGGGGGGATTCCGGGGCGCGGTACTCGTCGCATGCGCGGTCCTGGTCGTGACCGGGTGGATCGGCATGGCCAAAGCGCAGGACGAGGACCAGGGGCCGATCGTTTTCTCGGCCGATCAGCTCACCCATGACCGCGAACTCGGCATCACCCGTGCCTCCGGCAACGTCGAGGTCACGCACGGCGGCCGTATCCTGATCGCCGATACCATCACCTACAACCAGCCCCAGGACCTGGTCACAGCCACCGGGAACATTTCCCTGGCCGAACCGACGGGCGAGGTGCTGTTCGCCGAACACATGGAGCTGACCGGCGACCTGCGCGCCGGCATCATCGAAGACCTGAGAGCCGTGCTCGCCGACGGTGCCCGGTTCGCTGCCGCCGGAGCACGGCGCACCGCCGGCGTCGAGACGGAGATGCGCAACGCGGTGTATTCGCCGTGCAATCTATGCCCGGACGACCCCACACGCCCTCCGCTCTGGCAGATCAAGGCGATCAAGGTCCTGCACGACCAGCGGACGCGGCGGATCGAATATACCGATGCCTGGCTGGAGATCGCCGGCGTCCCGGTGGCCTACACGCCCTTCTTTGCCCATCCCGACCTGACGGTTAAGCGCAAGACCGGTCTGCTCGCGCCGAGCATCGGCAACTCGTCGGATCTCGGTTTCGTCTTTCAGGCACCGTTCTTCTGGGTCATCGCTCCGAACATCGACACGACAATCACGCCCATCGTTACGTCGAAGGAAGGACCCGTTCTGGACGTCGAGTACCGCCATGCGCTCCGCGGCGGATACCTCGAGATGGATACCAGCATCACCGAGGATTCCAGCAACGACGTCCGCGGGCACCTTTTCGGGTCGTTCCGCCACGACATCGACGACACCTGGCGCATGGGAATCGACGCCAACGGCGCCCTCGACGACACGTACCTGCGCCGGTACCAGATCAGTTCCGACCAGACCCTGACGTCCCGCCTGTTCGCCGAAGGATTCCGCCGGCGCAACTACGCCGTCGTGAACGCCTATGCGTTTCAGGGCCTCCGGGCGACCAACGATCAGGACACGATTCCGCTGGCATTGCCGATGATCGACTTCAATCATGTCGGCGAGGCCGACCGCTTCGGCGGACGGACGTCGCTCGATGTGAATCTCCTGGCGCTCCACCGCGAGCAGGGTGTCGACAGCCGGCGGTTGTCCGTAACCGGAGGGTGGCGCTTGCCCCTGCGAGGACGGATCGGCGACATCTACACCCTGTCCGCCGCCGTACAGGGCGACGTCTACCACGTCGCCAACCAGCCCGTTCCGGGCCAGGCGGGCACGTTCACCGGCGTCACCGGCAGGATCGTGCCGCATGCCGGTCTCGAGTGGCGGTGGCCGCTGGTCAAAGGAGGTGGCAGGGTCCACCAGGTCGTCGAGCCAATTGGCGAGTTCGTCGTCAGTCCGTACGGCGGCAACCCCTCGGATATCCCCAATGAGGACAGCCAGGATCTGGAGTTCGACGAGACGAACCTGTTCGGGTTCAATCGATTCACCGGACTGGATCGGGTCGAGGGCGGCCCGCGCGTCAACTATGGCCTCTGCTGGGGCATCTACGGAAGTGGTGGCGGCAGCACGACCGTGTTCGTCGGCCAGAGCTACCGCCTCAAGACGGACGATACCTTCGCGGTCGGATCGGGCCTCGAAGATCACTTTTCCGACGTCGTCACCGCTTTGAACGTGTCACCCGGAGAAGCCATCGACGTCACCTACCGCGCCCGATTCGACAGCACCGACCTGTCCCCCCGCCGCCATGAACTGAACACCACGCTGGGAGTCGAAGCGTTCAATCTGTCGACACGGTATGTGTTCTTCGATCGCCAGCAAGGCAGCGAGTTCGCGGGCCGAGAAGAGATCGCCATGTCCCTCCGCTCGCAACTGAGCCGCCATTGGAGCACGGAACTGTCGGGCGTACGCGACTTCGCCGCGGGCGGCGGCATGCGGTCTGCCGGAATCGACATTACCTATGAAGACGAATGCGTGAAGTTCTCGGTCGATTTGACGCGGACGTTCTTCGTCGACCGGGACGTTGAGCCCACCGACGCGATCCTGTTCCGGGTCACCTTGAAGACGCTGGGCGAGGTCGGCACCGGCATCGAACGCAGCAACTGACGCGTTGCCCGACACACGGTTTGCCCCGGGTGCGGGACCGATCGTATGATGCACCGCTCCTGGAACCGGTGGGGGGATATCGGCGGCGGCGATGAAGAAGGTGTTGGTCGTTTCCATTCTGGCGGCGGCGTTGACGGCGGTCGTCCCGAACCTGGATGCGGTCGCGCAGAACTCCCAGCGCATCGCGGCCGTCGTCAACGACGAGATCATCTCGCTCCGCGACCTCGAGGAGCGGATGGCTTTGGTGCTCGTGACGTCGGACATTCCCGATCGCGGGGACGCGCGGCGGCGACTCGCGCCGCAGGTGCTGCGGGCCCTGATCGACGACCGGCTTAAACTCCAGGAGGCCCGCCGGCTCGACATCCAGGTGTCGAGACAGGACATCGAAAACGGCCTCAATCAGATCGAGCGCCAACTCGGACTCCGCCAGGGCAACCTGCCCCAGTTCCTTCGCGAACGGGGCGTCAATCCGCAAGCGCTGATGGATCAGGTTGAATCGGATTTGGCTTGGGTGCGGGCAATCCGCCGACGAATGCGGGGACGGCTCGACATCGGAGACGATGAGATCGATGAAGCCCTGGCCCGGATCCAGGAGAACGTTGGCAAGCCTGAGTACCGCGTGGCCGAGATTTTCCTGCCGGTGGACCGGCCCGACCGGGATGCGGAGACCCGCCGGGTGGCCGAGCGGCTTCTGGGCCAGATCCGCTCCGGTGCCAGCTTCAACGTCCTCGCCCGGAACTTCTCGCAAGGGGTGGCAGCCGCCGTTGGCGGCGACCTCGGATGGATTCGTGAAGGGCAGCTGGGCGCAGAGATCGACAGCGCTCTCGGTGAACTGCAGCCGGGCCAGGTTTCCGAACCGGTTCGCTCGGCCGCCGGTTACCACCTTCTGCTGATCCTCGATAGCCGCGTCAACCCGGGCCTGGATAACCGGGAAGTCAAGGTCACCCTCAGCCAACTGTTTCTGCCCGTTTCTCCCAATCCATCGGCCCAGGAAGTCACCAGCCAGCAACAACTGGCGCGAACGATGAGTGAGGCGGCGGCGAACTGCGAGGACCTCGAAACCCTTGGGCGTGAGGCCGGATCACCGTTGTCCGGAAGTCTCGGCACCGTCGATGTCAAAGCGTTGCCTCCGAATCTCCGGCGGGTGATCGGCCCGCTGAAGGTCGGCCAGGTCAGCCCGCCGGTTCGGTCGGGCAACGGTATTGCCGTGCTCATGGTCTGCGATCGGCAAGAACACGACAATTCGGACGAGGGGCGCTTGCGGATCGAACGGCAGTTGCGGGCTGAGCGGTTCGCCGCCGAATCCCGCCGGTACCTGCGTGATCTGCGGCGGACGGCGTTCGTGGACGTCCGCCGATGAATCCGCCCGCGGCGCCCGTCGGTGCGCCGCTCGCCGTGACCATGGGGGAACCGGCCGGCATCGGCGGCGAGATCGTTCTCCGGGCCTGGCTGCGGCGCGGAGACGTCCCGCCGTTTTTCGTCATCGACGATGCAGAACGGTTGCGCCGGATCGCCGACGACCTGCGGATCGACGTGCCGGTTGCCACCGTGTCCGGCCCCGACGACGTGTCGGCGCTCTTTCCCAAATCGATCCCCGTTTTCCACCGGCCCTTGCCGGCCAATCCGGTCGCCGGCCGCCCGGACCCGGCAAACGCGCAAGCCGTCGTCGCGTCCATCGAGACCGCGGTCGGCCTGGCCTGCGACGGTGCCGCCGCCGGAGTGGTGACAAACCCGATTAGCAAGGAAGCGCTCTACGGCGCCGGGTTCACGTTTCCAGGCCACACGGAGTTCCTCGGCGCCCTGGCCGGTGAGGACGCCACGCCGGTGATGATGCTGGCCTGCGCGGACCTCCGGGTGGTGCCGGTGACCATCCATGTGAGTCTTGCCGAGGCCATCCGCACCCTCGACACCGGGCGGATCGTCGACGCCGCGACGATCACCGCCGCGGCCCTCACCACTGATTTCGGGATCGACCGGCCAAGGCTGGCCGTCGCCGGGCTCAATCCCCACGCCGGCGAGGGCGGCGCGATGGGGCACGAGGACGCCGAGATCGTCGCCCCGGCGGTCGCGGAACTCCGCGCCCGCGGGATCGATGCCTTCGGACCGGCGCCGCCGGATACCCTGTTCGCTCCCACCGCTCGAACCGGCTACGACGCGGCCATCTGCATGTACCACGACCAGGCGCTGATCCCGCTCAAGACCCTGGACTTCGACGGTGGCGTCAACGTGACCCTCGGGTTGCCGTTCGTCCGCACCTCGCCCGACCACGGCACCGCCTTCGATATCGCCGGCACGGGGCGCGCCCGGGAGGCGAGCCTCGTCGCCGCGCTCCGCATGGCTGCGGCGATCGCCGACCACCGCGCGGCCGCCCGCACCTAGGCGAGCCCCGAGCATGGACCCGGATTCCCTGCCGCCGCTGCGCGAGGTGATTGCCCGGCACGGGCTCGATGCGCGGCGGACCCTGGGCCAGCATTTCCTGCTCGACGGCAACCTGACCGCCCGCATCGCCCGCGTCGCCGGCGACCTTGCCCAAGGGTCGGTCATCGAGGTCGGTCCCGGACCGGGCGGCCTTACCCGCGCGCTTCTGGATGCCGGGGCCGCGCCAATTGTCGCCGTCGAACGGGACCCGCGCTGCGTTGCCGCGCTGGCCGAACTGGCGGCGGCGTATCCCGAACGGCTGCAGGTGATCGAGGCCGACGCCCTGGAGATCGACTTGGCGGCATTGGCTCCGCCGCCCCGCCGCATCGTCGCCAACCTCCCCTACAACGTCGCCACGCCGCTGCTCATCGGCTGGCTGCGCGGGATCAGCGCCTACGCCGGGCTGACGCTGATGTTCCAGAAGGAGGTCGCCGACCGGCTGACCGCCGAACCCGGAAGCCGGGCCTTCGGACGGCTGTCCGTGGTCGCCCAGCGTCAATGCCGGGTCCAGCGGGAGTTCAACGTCGACGCCCGGGCGTTCGTGCCGCCGCCGAAGATCACCTCCACGGTCGTCAGCCTCGCGCCGCGCCCCGATCCTCTGGACGACGCTTCGTTCTCGGCCCTGGAAGCGGTTACCGCAGCCGCCTTCGGCCAGCGCCGAAAGATGCTGCGCACGACCTTGAAGCCCCTCGGCCTCGATTTGGCAGTCTTGGGGATCGATCCGACACAACGCGCCGAAGACCTCTCCGTCGAGGCGTTCTGTGTCCTCGCCGACGCCTACGCCGCCAAGTCCGGAGACTCCGACGGCTGATGCGGTTCCTGCTGTCGCCCTACCTTCTGCTCGTCATCACCATGCTGTGCTGGGCCGGCAACTTCATCCTCGGCCGGGCGGTGCACGGGGACATCCCGCCGGTCACGCTGACCTTCTGGCGCTGGGCCGTGGCCGGTGCGGTGCTGGCGCCGGGCTGTGGCGCTCGCGGGCGCTGATTGTCCGCCATTGGCGGCTATTGGCGGTGCTGGCGGTGATGGGCGTGGTGCTTTTTCACATCTGCGTCTACACCGCGTTGCAGACGACGACGGCGATCAACGCCGCGCTGATCCTGGCGACGGTGCCGGTGGTCATCCCCGGGTTCGCCTATTTCCTCGACCGGGACCGGGTCACCGCCCGCCAGGCCATCGGCATTGCGCTGTCGCTGATCGGCGTCGCGGTGATCATCGTCCGTGGCGATCCGGCGGTCGTCGCCGGCCTCGCCTTCGCGCCGGGCGATCTGTGGATGCTGGTCTCGGTGCCGGTGTGGTCGGTCTACACCGTGTTGTTGCGCCGGCTGCCGAAGGACCTTCCGCCGCTGGCGATGATCCTCGCCATCGCGGCCATGGGTCTCATTCCGCTCGCCCCGGCCTACGCCTGGGAGATCTCCACCGTCGGCGGTATCGCCATCAACGCGGCCAATCTGATCAGTATCGGCTACGTCAGCCTGTTCGCTTCGGTGATCGCCTATATCTGCTTCAACCGGGCTGTCGGCGTTGTCGGTGCAACGAAGGGTGGGCTGTTTCTGCACCTGATGCCGGTGTTCGCGACGCTGATGGCGATCGTTCTGCTGGGCGAGCAGCTTCGATTGTTTCACGCCGTCGGCATCGCTCTGATCGTCGGCGGCATCTACCTTACAATTACGGTCAGGGCTGACTGATCTTGGCGACGAACTTGGGCAGGCCGATCAGCCGCTCGCGCCGGAGACGCTCGGCGACGAGGATCGCCGACACCCGGTTGACCGATTCGTCCAGGTCCTGATTGACGATGATGTAGTCGTACTCGGGCCAGTGGCTCATTTCGTCGGCGGCACGGGCCATGCGCAGGCGGATGACGCCTTCCGAATCCTGGCCGCGTCCCTGCAGCCGGCGTTCCAGTTCCGCGAAGGACGGCGGCAGTACGAACACGGTCACCACGTCGGCCCGCGCGTTCTGCTTGAGCTGCTGGGTGCCCTGCCAGTCGACGTCGAACAGCACATCGAGCTCGTTGTCCAGCGCCTCCAGTACCGGCTCGCGCGGCGTGCCATAGAGGTTGCCGAACACGTGGGCGTGCTCGAGGAACTGGCCGTCGGCGACCATCTGATCGAACTCGTCCGGCTCGACGAAGATGTAGTCCTTGCCGGGCACTTCGCCGGGGCGCGCCGGCCGGGTGGTCGCCGAGGTCGAGATGATCAGCCGCCGGTGCCGCTCCAAGAGCCGGCGCGAAATGGTCGATTTGCCGGCGCCGGACGGCGACGACAGCACCAGCATCAATCCCCGGCGGCGGATTTCCAGGCGCGGAGGCTTCGAGGGCTTATTCAATGTTTTGAACCTGTTCCCGCAGTTGTTCGATGGTCGCCTTGAGGTCGAGGCCGACGCGGGTCAGCGCCACGTCCGCCGACTTGGAGCATAGCGTGTTGGCCTCGCGGTTGAACTCTTGGCAGAGGAAGTCGAGCTTGCGCCCCACCGCCGCGTCCTCACCCAGCAATGCCCGCGCCGCGGCGACGTGGGCCTTCAGCCGGTCCAGTTCCTCGCGCAGATCGGCCTTGGCGGCGAGAAGTGCCACCTCCTGGGCCATGCGGTCTTCGGCCACCGGCGGGGTCGCGTCGGTGAGCGCAGCGAGCTGTTCGACCAGACGCGCCCTTAGTGCCTCCGGCTGCATCGCCGCCAGGCCCTCGGCCTCGGCGCAGAGCGCAGAGATCCGGTCGAGACGTTCGGTCAGCACGGCGAACAGCCGCCCGCCCTCGTCCGCGCGCATTGAGGCGAGCGAGTCCAGCGCCCGATCGAGCCCGGCCATGACCTCAGTGGCAAGCGCCTCGCGGGCGTCTTCGTCCAGGTCGTCCTCGGCCGCTTCGATCACACCCCGCAAGCCGAGGATGCCCTCCACGGTCGGCGGCGGCGCATCGGGCATGCGCTCGCGGACGGACGGGACGAGGGTGAGGATTTCGTCGAGGGCGGCGGTGTTGACGCGTACGCCGGACTGGCCGCGGCGGAAGTCCATCGACAGCGCCACCGTGACGTTGCCGCGCCGGAACCGCTTGCCGACCCGCTCGCGGACCGGCGCGTCGAGGTCCTCGAATCCGGCCGGAAGCCGGCACCGCACGTCGAGGCCGCGCGCGTTGACGCTTCGGGCCTCCCAAGTCCAGGTGCAGCTCTCCGCCTGACCCTGCGCGCGGGCGAACCCGGTCATCGACGCGATGGGCACGCAACCCCCTGATGTCTTGTGGCGCGATCCCTTATATTCCCGCGTGTCGGCGCCAACAAGGGGCCAGCGCGGGGCCAAATAGGGAAACAGCACTGCTATGACCGACCGCGGCCATCCATACGGTTCGATCCTGATCACCGGCGCCTCCAGCGGCATCGGCGAGGCGTTGGCCCGTATGTGGGCGGCACCGGGCGTCACGCTCACCCTGTCGGGACGGGACACCGCACGCCTCGGTCTCGTCGCCGAGGCCTGCCGGCGGGCCGGCGCCACCGTCGCCCCAGCCGCCATCGACGTCACCGACTGGGCGGCGATGGCCCACTGGATCGCCGAATCGGATGACGCCGCGCCCCTCGACCTGGTGGTCGCCAACGCCGGCATCGGCGGCGGCACCGGCGGCGCCGGCGAGGACGAGGAGCAGGTCCGCGCCATCTTCGCCGTCAACGTGGACGGCGTGCTGAACACGGTCTTGCCGGTGATCCCCAGAATGCGGGCCCGCCGCAAGGGACAGATCGCCATCGTCTCGTCGCTGGCCGGATTCATCGCCGTTCCCGGCGCGCCGGCCTATTGCGCCTCCAAGTTCGCCGTCCGCGCCTGGGGCGAGGGATTGCGCGGCTGGCTGGCCGAGGACGGCGTCGGCGTCTCGGTGGTCTGTCCCGGCTACGTGACGACGCGGATGACCGAGAAGAACGAGTTCCCCATGCCGCTGCTGATGACCGCCGAGAAGGCCGCCGGGATCATCGCCCGCGGCATCACCCGCAACCGCCGCCGGATCGTCTTCCCCTGGCCGCTCTACGCGCTGATCCGCGTGGTCACGGCGATTCCGGCGGGGTTGCTCGAACCGCTGATGCGAAGGTTGCCGAGGAAGGGGTGAAACAATAACGCTTGATTGCGGCGGCAATCGCAGGCACCTACGTACCATATCAGTCAAATCTCGGACGGCGACGGCATGGATGTTTCCGGGGAAACGGCAGGCGGAGTGACGCCCGGCGGGCGTGTGGTCCGCTGTACGTTCATCCATGCGCCCGATCCCAACTACGCCGACACCCAGAACTACGGCGCCAAGTTCATGCCGGTTTGGGCATATACGCTCGGCGCCCACGTGCCGGACGACGGGCGCTTCCGGCTCGCCCTCTATGACCTGCGGTTCGAGCGCCTCGACAACGTCGGAGAGGCCGACGTGTTCCTGTTCTCCGGCATCAATCAGGACTGCGGGGCGATGGAACGGGCGCGGGCGACGCTGAAGGCGCGCTACCCGGAGGCCCTGTTCCTCGTCGGCGGACCCATCGCCTGGTCGTTCGATCAGGCGGGGACCCTGGATGCGCTCTCCGGCTATGACGCCATCTGCATCGGCGACGGCGAGGAGAAGATCGTCGAGCTTTTGGACCAGCTCCACGCCGGCGAACGGCCGCCGTCGGTAGTCCGCGCCGAACGCCGGTTCCCCATCCAGGATGCACGGCCGTTCTACAAGCCGATGGTCGAGGCCACGGTCGGGCGCTACTACGGCGCCGTCCTCGAGGTTTCCCGCGGCTGCCCGTTCCTCTGCGAGTTCTGCGACATCCGCATCCTCCCGGACAACAACCGGCCCCACAACAAGCGCGCCGAGTTGATCGTCGACGAGTTGGACACGCTCTGCCGCCTCGGCGTCGGCCAGGTGCTGTTCGCCTGCGACAACTTCATCGGCGATCCCCGCTGGGCCGAAGAGGTGGTCGACCGGATCCTCGCGTGGGAGGAGCGCAGCGGCTTCCGCCCGGCGCTTTATACGTGGCTGACCATCAACCTCTACAAGTTCCCGGCGCTGATGGAGAAGATGCGCCGCGCCGGCTTCGACATGCTGTTCATCGGCATCGAGAGCTTCTCCGACAACTCGCTCCTCGAGACCGCCAAGGTCCAGAACACCGCGCCCGACATGGTCGAGGTGGTGCGCACCATCCAGTCCTACGGCTTCATCGTCGTCGCCGCACTGATCTTCGGTTTCGACTCCGACGACGAAGAGAGCTTCCAACGCACCCTCGACGGCCTCGTCGACGCGGCCCTGCTGTCCGGCGATCCGTCTCTGTTGACCGCTTTGCCCGGGACGCCGCTCTATCGGCGGATGAAGCTGGCCGGCCGGCTTCGCGACGTGCGCTTCGGCCTCGGCGGCTACAAGTACCAGACCAACATCAAGTATCTGATGCCGCGCCAGACGGTGATCGACGGCTACAAGCGGTTCGTCGACGGCTACACCGACGGCGTCTACCAGTACGGCGGCTGCAGGCGTTCTTCGACCTGTTGGACGAGGGCAACTTCGTGCCGCTGCCGTCCAAGGGGTTCGGCAACCTCGGCCTGTTCATCAAGATGATCCTCGGCAACCGCGCGGCGCTCTGGCAGATGACCCAGCGGCTGGCGCGGTTCGGCCTCAGGCCCCGCAACATGTACTACGCCGTCAAGGGCTTCGGCCTGATGTTGTCTCGCCGGCGGATCAAAGGCGCCTTCGGCTACTTCCAGTTCTGGTTCTTCGCCTGGACCAACGCGGTGCTCAAGTACCAGTACATCGCCGACAGCGACTTCGACATCGAAGGCGTCGAGGCAGGGTTCGACATCCACGACATCCTGCCCAAGGACTACGCCACCAGCGCCGAAGAGCCGATCCCGCACCAGAAGACCGATGCCCAGCTCCGCGCGACCACGGCGCAGCTCTCCCGGGTCATCGCCGAACGCACCGGCGCCCAGGCCGCCGAGTAGGCTCGCCGTCGGCGCAGCGGCCCAGCAGCATTGGCCAATAGGGCGGTTTCCGAACGCTTGTTCGCGGCTTGTGACCGGGCGGAACGGAAATGACTCCAGTCTATAACGTCTTGCGTTATATAACGCGCAACGTTATAGTTGGAGAATGATCCGCAGCTTCGCCGATCGCGAAACGGCGCTGATTTGGTCCGGCCGGCGGAGTCGCAAACTACCGGGCGACATGCAGCCCGTGGCACTACGGAAACTGCGTATGCTGAACCAGGCACGGACGCTGACGGATCTGACCGTGCCGCCGGCAAACCGCCTGGAACGATTGAAGGGCGACCGAGCGGGGCAGTACAGCATCCGCATCAACCGCCAATGGCGCGTCTGCTTCGCTTGGAGCGACGGAGGAGCAAGCGATGTCGAGATCGTCGACTACCACGGATGACAGGAGTGCTTGGCTTCCGAACCCGCATCCCGGGGAAATCCTCGCCGAGGAGTTCCTGGGCCCGCTCGGACTCAGCCAGAACGCCTTGGCGCGCGCGGTCAACGTACCCCCTCGGAGGATCAACGAACTCGTCCATGGCAAACGCGCGATAACCGCCGATACGGACCTGCGTCTCGCGCGCTATTTCGGTGTTTCGGAGGGGTTCTTTCTCGGACTTCAAGCCGACTACGACCTGATGCAGTGCCGACGTCAAATCGAAGGTGAACTGGCGACAATTAAGCCGCGCGCCGCGTGACGGCAGGATCAGCAGTCACCCGATGACCTACGACGAGTTCAACGCCTTCTGCGGCTCCCTGCCCGCGACCAGCTACGTTCAGCAGTGGGGCGGCTCGCACGTGTGGAAGGTGGGCGGCAAGGTGTTCGCCATCGGCGGCTGGGACGACGACGCACCGCGGTTCACCTTCAAGGCCGGCGAGATCGCCTACGAGATGCTCCAGGACCAACCGGGCCTGCGCCCCGCGCCGTACCTCGCGTCGCGCGGCATGAAGTGGATCCAGCAGTTCGACGAGCCCGGGCTCTCTGACGATGAACTGAAGGACTACCTCAGGGCCTCCCATCGCCTTGTCGCCTCGGGGCTGTCGAAGACGCGGCAGCGGGAACTGGGGCTGAACGAAGACTAACGGCGACCTGCCCACCGCCATTCCGACGTCTGCGCCGCGTCGTTCCGTTCTTCGCGCGACGGACCTCGACCCTCCTCTACTGTCCGAGATAGAGTGCGTTTAACGAACTTTCGCATCCGCGGGCCACACCCCGAGATCGGCAACAGGGAGGATCGAGGCATGGACGTTCGCGCCGCCGTCGCGCATCAGGCGGGACAGCCGCTCACCATCGAGACGGTTCAGTTGGAAGGCCCCAAGGCCGGCGAAGTGCTGGTCGAGGTCAAGGCCACCGGCGTCTGCCACACCGACGAGTTCACCCTTTCTGGCGCCGATCCCGAGGGCATCTTCCCCGCCATACTCGGCCACGAAGGTGCCGGTGTGGTGGTCGAGGTCGGGCCCGGCGTCACCTCGGTCAAACCGGGCGATCATGTCATCCCGCTCTACACCCCGGAATGCCGCGAGTGCGATTTCTGCCTGCACCCGAAGACCAACCTCTGCCAGAAGGTCCGCGCCACCCAGGGCCAGGGGCTGATGCCGGACGGCACCAGCCGCTTCTCGCTCAACGGCACGCCGCTGTTCCACTACATGGGCACCTCGACGTTCGCCAACTTCACCGTGCTGCCGGAGATCGCCGTCGCCAAGGTCCGCGAGGACGCGCCCTTCGATAAGATCTGCTACATCGGCTGCGGGGTGACCACCGGCATCGGCGCGGTCATTTTCACCGCCAAGGTCGAGCCCGGATCGAACGTCGTGGTGTTCGGCCTCGGCGGCATCGGCCTCAATGTCATCCAGGGCGCGCGCATGGTCGGCGCCGACCGGATCATCGGCGTCGACATCAACCCCGACAAGCGGGCCATGGCCGAGAAGTTCGGCATGACCGACTTCGTCAACCCGAACGAGGTCGAGGGTGATCTGGTCAACCATCTGGTCGAGCTGACCGGCGGCGGCGCCGACTACGCCTTCGAATGCGTCGGCAACGTCACCCTGATGCGCCAGGCCCTGGAGTGCTGCCACAAGGGCTGGGGCGAGTGCATCATCATCGGCGTCGCCGGCGCCGGCCAGGAGATCGCCACGCGGCCGTTCCAACTGGTCACCGGCCGGGTGTGGCGGGGCACGGCATTCGGTGGCGCCCGCGGGCGCACCGACGTGCCGAAGATCGTCGACTGGTACATGGAGGGCAAGATCAACATCGACGACCTGATCACCCACACCATGCCGCTCGAACAGATCAACGACGCCTTCGACCTGATGCATCAGGGTAAGTCGATCCGCAGCGTCGTCACCTTCTGATGGCCCTGGAGCTGATCGAGGAGCACGGCTGCTTCGGCGGCCGGCAGGCGGTCTATCGCCACGACTCGGCGGCCACCGGCACGCCGATGGAGTTCGCCCTGTTCTTGCCCGGCGGCGCGGAGCGGGCACCATCGCCCTTGCTGACCTATCTCTCGGGCCTGACGTGCACCTGGGCAAATGCCACCGAGAAGGCCGGCGCCCAGCGCTACGCCGCCGAGCACGGCCTGGCGCTCCTGTTTCCCGACACCAGCCCCCACGGAACCGATCTTCCCGGCGAGCACGAGACATACGACTTCGGCTCCGGCGCCGGGTTTTACGTCGATGCCACCGCCGAACCGTGGGCGCCGCACTATCGGATGTACACCTACGTTGCCGAGGAGCTGCCGGCATTGATCGCCGAGACGTTCCCCCTGGACCTCGCACGTCAGGGCATTTTCGGCCACTCCATGGGCGGTCACGGAGCGCTGACCCTCGCCTTCAAGAACCCCGGCCGCTACCGCTCGCTCTCCGCCTTCGCACCGATCGTTGCGCCGAGCCAGGTGCCGTGGGGCGAAAAGGCGTTCACCGGCTATCTCGGGCCCGACCGCGAGACTTGGCGCGCCCACGATGCCTGCGCGCTTATCGGGTCGAGCGGCTGGACGGCCCCGATCCTCGTCGACCAGGGCATGGCCGACCCGTTCCTCGTCGAGCAGCTGCGCCCCGAGTTGTTCGAGTCTGCCTGCGCCGCCGCCGGCGTGCCTTTGACGCTTCGCCGGCATGACGGCTACGACCACAGCTACTATTTCATCTCGACCTTCATGGGCGACCATATCGCCCATCATGCGCGCGCGTTAACTGAAATCAGTTAACGCGCTAATATTGCCGTTTTTCAATGAATTAAAAGCGTTTCCGAGTCGCCAATTTATACCAAGCTGCATTGATCGTGACTCATTAACGGCTTGTTGATGGATGGCGTGATTCAAAGGGTGGGAAACGGTAGAGGAGTTTCCCATGGGCCTGGCCATTCCCCTTCGCTCGGACTACGACGGATCGACCCTGCGACGCCTTGCCAGGGGTTCGGAGGACGCCAACCAGGCGCGTCGCTTGTTGGCGTT
>Ga0209568_1000337_pt1 | contig 16295 bp, 18 predicted proteins | sample WorMetOlspDAHAB2_FD_187406 | JGI IMG/M metagenome (GOLD analysis project Ga0209568, IMG submission 187406) | Marine gutless worms symbiont microbial communities from Max Planck institute for Marine Microbiology, Germany - Olavius sp. DAHAB.2... ...
CGCAAGTGAAGTCTGTGCGTAGGGGAATGCCGCGTGCCATGGAAAAACTCCTCTGTTTTCCATGTTGAATCACACCCCGCCTAACAGTCCCTTAATGAGTCAAACTTTTTACAGCTTGGTATTAATGAGTCAAACTTTTTACAGCTTGGTATTAATCCTGGCGCCCATCGTCGCCCTGGTCGGCTCCGCGACGGGCTTCTATTTCGGCGGCAACTCGGAATGATAATGGGCCGGAACGGATCTGCAGGCGAAATTTAATCCGCGCGGGACCGGTGAAATAATGCCGCTCAACGTCCCGCCGTCGGCACGAAGGCCCGGAGTTGCTGGACGGCGTCGGGGGCCAAGTTCTTCTCGTAGTGGGCATACCAGGCCGGATAGGGGCCGGCCGCGTCGATGATCCGGTTGACTTCATCGATCACCCGCTTGCCGACGGCCTTCTTCGAACAGCCCACGTGGACCGGGTAGAAGGGCGCCACCCCGGCCATGGGCAGGTAGAGCAGCTTCGGGGTGAGCCCCAAGCGGCGCAGGTGGTGGGTGGCTTCCGCCGGATAGGCGAAGGTGACGTCGAAGCGGCCGCCCGAGATCATCTTCATCAAGGTGTCCGTATGGGTCACCGCCCGGCCGCGCGGGTTGTCGCCGAGGGCTTTGATGGTGCGGTCGATCACCGGCGCATAGGAGCGCGCCCGGCTGTAGCCGAAACGGATGGCCTCGTCGCGAAGCAGCGTCTCCACGTTGACGGCGCCGCCCGGGTTCCGGTGCACGGCTATCTTCGCCGCGGCCGCCTCGGCGGCCACCAGCCGGTTCGCCACGATCCAGATGTAGGGCTTGGAGAAATGGATGAAGGCTTCGCGCTCGGCGGTCCTGAACAGGCCGTTGTTGCAGACCCCGTCGCGGCGCTTCATGGAGGCGAGTGCGCGCGGAATGGGGCCGTCGATGATCTCATGGGCGAACCCGGAAAGCGCGGCCTGGAAATCCTTCAAGGCCAGGTCCATGTGCCCGGTGCCGGCGTCGGGGCCGGTGCGGATGTAGCCGGGCGGGAAATGGGTGACGAACCAGCTCACCCTGTCGGCGGCCAGCCCCGGCGACGCGCCGGCCAACGCCATTCCCCCCAATAGGCCCGCAAGGATCCGCCTCATGGCCGTTACTCCGCTCCCCCTATGGCCTCCCAGACTTGGAAGGCCTGCCGCGTCTCGGCGACGTCGTGGACACGGTAGATTTGCACACCTTGGGCCCTGGCCGCCAGGGCCGTGGCAATAGAGCCGGCGACCCGCTCTTGCGGGTCCTCGGCCTCCGAAAGCTTGCCGATGAAGCTCTTCCTCGACGCCCCCAGCACCACCGCGCAGCCCAGTTCGTGGAACCGATCCATGTGGGCCAGGATCTCCAGGTTGTGTTCCAGGGTCTTGCCGAAGCCGATGCCCGGATCGACGGCGATGCGCCCGCGCGGAATCCCGGCCGCCTCGCAGGCGGCGATGCGGGCCGCCAGGTAATCGCGGATGTCTTCCGACGGCACATTGTAGGTGGGGTTGTCCTGCATGGTCCGGGGCTCGCCCTGCATGTGCATGAGGATCACGGAAGCGCCGGCGCCGGCGACCACGTCGAGTGAGTCCGGATCACCGGTGAGCGCCGTCACGTCGTTGACGATCCCGGCGCCGGCATCCATGGCCGCCGCCATCACCGCCGCCCGGCGGCTGTCGATGGAGACCAGGGCGCCCTCGGCGGCCAGCGTTTCGATAACCGGCAGGACGCGGGCCATCTCGTCCTCGGGGCTGACCGGCTCGGCGCCGGGGCGGGTCGATTCACCGCCCACGTCGAGGATCGCCGCGCCGGCGGCGCGCATGGCCCGGCCCCGGGCCACCGCGTCATCGACGCGGAATGCCTCGCCGCCGTCGGAAAAGCTGTCCGGGGTGACGTTGACGATGCCCATGATCACCGGCGCATCGAGACCGAGCCCGGCGAAGCTGCCGGGCCCCCGGTTCATGGAAACCACCGTCGCAGGTTTCATCTCAGGACCGCGCCCCCCAAAGGCCGCGCCGGCGGGTCAGGACTCCGGCTGCGGTTCGGCGCCGCCGACGTCCGGCGACCCCTTGTCCTTCTTGATCCCGCCGCTGGTCGGCACGGAGGCCTTACGGCCGCCCGCCGGCGGCATGTAGTCGTCATCCTTGCGGACGACTTCCTCGCCCTTGAGAACCGTGTCGACTTCCTCTCCGGACAGGGTTTCGTATTCCAAGAGCGCCTTCGACAGCATGTCCAGTTCGTGGCGCTTCTCGGTGAGGATGTGCCTCGCCGTCGCCTCGCCCTCCTCGATGAGCCGCCGGATTTCCTGGTCGATCAACTCGGTGGTCGAGTCGGAAACGTTCTTGTGCTGGGTCACCGAGTGGCCGAGGAACACTTCCTCCTGATTGTCCGTGTAGCGCAGCGGGCCGAGCTTCTCGCTCATGCCCCATTCGGTCACCATGGCGCGGGCCAGATTGGTGGCCTGCATGATGTCGTTGCTGGCGCCGGAATTCAGGTGCGCGTCGCCGTAGACCAATTGTTCCGCGACACGCCCGCCGAAGGCCATGGCGAGCTTGGCGATGCACCAATCCATGGAGGTGCTGAGCTTGTCCCGTTCCGGCAGCGACCAGGTCACGCCGAGGGCCCGGCCGCGGGGGATGATGGTGACCTTGTGCAGGGGATCGGAGGCCGGCATGTGGATGTTGACCAGGGCATGGCCGGCCTCGTGGACGGCGGTCATTTCCCGCTCTTCCTCGGTCATCACCATGGAGCGCCGCTCGGTGCCCATCATGACCTTGTCCTTGGCGTCCTCGAACTCCTGCATGGTGACCACCCGCTTGCCGGCGCGGGCCGCCAAGAGCGCCGCCTCGTTGACCAGATTGGCCAGGTCGGCGCCGGAGAATCCGGGGGTGCCGCGGGCGATGACCCGGGCGTCCACGTCGGGCGCCAGGGGCACCTTCTTCATGTGCACCTTGAGGATCTTCTCGCGGCCCAGGATATCCGGGTTGGGCACCGTCACCTGCCGGTCGAAGCGGCCCGGGCGCAACAGCGCCGGGTCGAGCACGTCCGGGCGGTTGGTGGCGGCGATCAGGATCACGCCTTCGTTGGATTCGAAGCCGTCCATCTCCACCAGCAACTGGTTCAGGGTCTGCTCGCGTTCGTCGTTGCCGCCGCCGAGCCCGGCGCCGCGGTGGCGGCCGACGGCGTCGATTTCATCGATGAAGATGATGCAGGGCGCGTTCTTCTTGCCCTGCTCGAACATGTCGCGGACCCGGCTGGCGCCGACGCCGACGAACATCTCGACGAAGTCGGAGCCGGAGATGGTGAAGAACGGCACGTTGGCCTCGCCGGCGATGGCCCGGGCCAACAGGGTCTTGCCGGTACCCGGCGGGCCGACCAACAGGCAGCCCTTGGGGATCTTGCCGCCGAGCCGCTGGAATTTCTGCGGATCCTTGAGGAATTCGACGATTTCCTCCAGTTCCTGCTTGGCCTCGTCGATGCCGGCCACGTCCTCGAAGGTGACCCGCCCGGTCTTCTCCGTGAGCAGGCGCGCCTTGGACTTGCCGAAGCCCATGGCCTTGCCGCCGCCGGACTGCATCTGGCGCATGAAGAATATCCACACGCCGATCAGCAACAGCATGGGGAACCAGGAAAGCAGGATGGAGAACAGCGTCGGTGAATCCTCGTCCGAAGGGAGTGCGCGGATGCGCACCCCCTGCTTGGTCAGGACATCGACAACGTTGGAGCCTTCCGGGGCGTAGGTCTGGAACGAGCGGCCGTCGCGGAAAACGCCGGAAATGGCGTGTCCCTGGATGGTCACGTCCCTGACGTCGCCCTGCTCGACCGCCGTCAGGAAGTCGGAAAAGGCCATGCTGCCCTGGCCGCTGCGCGGCGAGGCGCCCTGGAACAGATTAAACAGCGCGAAAACCAGAAGCGCGATGATCACCCAGAGGGCAAGATTACGGCTGAAGTTCAAATCCCGGTCCTTTCCGTGGCGGCCGGCAAGCGGCCTCGATATGCCTTTGTTCTATAGAGATAGTCCGTCAAAACCATTACGCAACACAAAACGCCGCGAGCGACAGCGGCCGCCTCGGGCGGAATACAATGGTGACACCGCGCTGCGATTGGCTTTCCGCCTGCCCAGGCCCTCCGATCTTACACTCGAGGAGCGGCGCCGCGCAAATGCCCGACGGATCGGCGATGACCGGCAGTCCGACCCGGGCCGCCGCCGGCAGGCGCTTCCATTGGCGATGCGCCGGCGTTTGCCGGGCCGCCTCGGACCACCTGGCGGTGCCGCCGGGAACCACCGACAGCGGCGCCTCCCGGGCGTCCGTTGCGGCCGCCACCTTGACCATGAACCGGCCGTCCCAGAGGAATTCCGCCCCCGGCGCCAGTTCCCGGGGGGCCGGCAGGTGGCGCGCCTCACGGCAGATGAGCAGTTCCTCGCCGCTCATGATCACCCGGCACCGGGCCAGGGTGCGTGAAGTGAACGCATCGTCCGCCAGGGCCTCGAAAAGGTCCTCCAGGGCCCGCCGTCTGGGCGGATAGAGGCCGCCGCCGAGGCACGTCAACGCCCGGGCCAGGGCCCTCAGCGCCGTGTCCGGCGGCGCGGCCATGAGCGCCGCCCGGTCGAAAGTCATGAAGCCGGCCGCCGATAGCCGCCCGTGGCGGGCCAAAAGGCGGTCCGTCTCCAACTCCGCCACTTGGCGCACGCCGGCGTAACGCCCGGCCGCGGCGGTGAGGGCCTCGGCCGGCAGCGCGCCCGACGCGATCACCTGGCGGACCCGGGTCCGGGCGAAGCGCGGATCGGCATTGCCCGGATCATCGATCCAATCCTGACCATCGGCCGCCAGCCATTCCCTAAGCACCGCCCGCGCGTGCCCCAGCAGGGGCCGCAGGATCCGGCAATGGGCCAGTTCGCGCACCGGGCTCATCCCCGCCAGGCCGTCGGGGCCGCTGCCGCGCCCGAGCCGCAGCAGGAAGGTCTCGGCCTGATCGTCGGCCGTATGGGCGACCAACAGATGCAGGACGCCGTGCCGCCGGCACCAATCCTCGAGCAATCCGTATCGGGCATCCCGGGCCTTGGCCTGCAGGCCGGCGGCGGGTTTTCGGTCCCGCCAGGAAAGCACGGTATGGGCAATGCCGCGCGCCGCCAGCAATTCGCCCACCCGGTGGGCTTCTTCGCCTGATTCCGGCCGCAAGCCGTGATCCACGGTCAACGCGGTGATGCGGCCGTCCTTCTGGCGGCACCATGCATCGGCCAGCAGGGTGAGCGCCAGGCTGTCCGAACCACCGGAAACGGCCACGGCCAGATGCGGGGCGGGCTCGAAGGGCCCGAGCCGGGCCATGCAACCGGCGAAGCTGTCGGCGGAGACCGGCGGGGCGGCCTCACCGGTCATTCAGGGACAACCCGCCCGTTTCCGTTCGCGGGCGATGGCGCTGCTGATCCGGACCGAGGCCTGGGGGAAATCGTTGATCAGCTTGGCGAAGGTGGCGCAGGCCTCGTTCTTCTTCTTCAGGTGCGACAAGGACATGCCCAGTTTCAACAGCATGTCCGGCGCCTTGACGCTTTTCGGTTTCGATTGATAGCCCTGGAAGAAGGTCTGCGCGGCCTGTTCGTAATCGGCCCGCACGTAATAGGTCTCGCCCAGCCAATAGCGGGCATGGCCGGCCAGGTCGTGGTCGGCGTGGGTGTCGACGAACCGTCTCAGCGCGATCTCCGCCTGATCGTAGTTGGTTTGGCGCAGCAGGTTGAGGGCGTAAGTGTACTGCTCCTTGACGGTGCCGCTGGGTAGCGGCGAGGCGGCCGGTGAGGCGGCCACGGCAGCGGTCCGCGGCGCGGGCTGCGGGGCCTGCGGGGCGGGCGCGGCTTGCGGGGCCGGTGCTGTCCGCGGGGCCGGCGCCCCGGAGACAACGGCGGGCTTATTCGTTTGCACGGATTCCAGGGCCTTCGCCGGAATGGTGCCAAGGGTCCTGGGTCCGGGCGCCGTGTTCGGGGCCGGGGCGACGGGAACGGCGGTCTCCACCGGTGCCGCCATGGCCGCCGGCGCGCCCCCTGTCGGCGGCGTGGCGCCCGGCGGTGGCGTCGTCTGCGGCGCCGCTTCGCCGACGGCACTGATCCCGGCCCGGTTCTCCAACGTCGTCAGGCGGTAATCCACGTCGCCCACCAGCTTGTCCAGGCGCTCCGTCATTTGGTGGATCTGATGACCCAGTTGCTCCATGGAGCCGGTGGCGGCGCGGATGTCCTGTTCCAGATTGTCGAGGCGCTCCGTGAGCCGCGAGACGCCGACGTCCGCCGGCCCCGACGACGCCGATACCGTCGCCCCGGCGCCCTTCGCATCGGCACCACGGTTGAGTTGGATGTTGAGGGTCCGGATATCGCGCTCCAGCCGATCCAGGCGGTCCATGACCGGGCCCAGTTCCTGGCCGAGGGCCGGCGCCGAGAAGGCCGCGGCGACGGTCAACAGGGCGACGGGGACACTCAGGTACCGATGGCGGCGAGACGGGGTCGAGGCGATCATGTCTGTTAGCCTCCAGGCCTTGCTGAATTCGAAGACGTGCGGCGTTCTGCCAGCAACCTGCGCCGAATTCTAGGCAAAATTATGGCGCTTGCCCACGTTGGCCGAGGCCCGGGGCAAGCGCCAAATTCCTTCTCGTTCGGCGGGCTTAGCTGCCGGCGCCGCCGACGGTGGTCACGCCGCGGCGGTTCTGGCGCCAGGCGGCTTCGTTGGAACCGTTGGCCACCGGACGCTCCTTGCCGTAGGAGATCGTATTGATGCGGGCCGGGTTGACCCCCATGGCGGCCAGGTAATCCTTCACCGAGTTGGCCCGGCGCTCGCCGAGGGCCAGGTTGTACTCGCGGGTCCCACGCTCGTCGCAATGACCTTCGATGGTCACGGTGACGGACGGGTTGGCCTTCAACCAGGCGGCCTGCTTGTCGAGGGTCTGGCGGGCGTCGTTGGTCAGATTGAACTTGTCGAACCCGAAGAAGACGCGATCGCCCACATTGACCACCAGGTCTTCCTGGGAGCCGGCCTTGACGGCCATGGCCGTGCTGGCGGCCGGGGCGCTCGCGGCCGGTTTCGTGGTTGTCGTCGCGCCGCTACCGGCACCTTTGCCGCTGCCTTCGGACGCAGTTTCACAAGCGCTGACCAGCGCCACGGCGGCTAGGATGCTCAGAATCTTGATACGCATTTACGTCTCCCCTTTACCGGGATTATTACTGTAACCATCAACGCTGTCGCCAGCGCAAACTCCATGGGTATCCGCCTGGGATACGGGACCTGTTCTATTATATGGGTATTTACCCAATTCCAAGTGTTTTTTCGAAGAAAACCCCTTGATTCACAAAGATATGACAGCTTTGCAACAGAAGCAAGACGGCTCCACGGAACGCCCGTGCAAGCCTTCTTCAGGGAATCAGTGGCGACCAGGCCGGATCTGAGGCATCGACGGGGGAGACGATCTCCCGCTCGTTGTGGCCGGTGAGGTCAATGGTCCATAGCCTGGAGCGCCCGCCCTTGCCGTCGGCGGTGGTCCGGTTCTGGCGGAAGAACATGAGCACCCGGCCGTTCGGCGACCAGGTCGGCGCCTCGACCAGGAAATCCTGGGCCAACAGGCGCTCGCCGGAACCGTCCGGGTGCATGACGCCGATATAGAAGGTGCCCTTGAGGATTTTGGTGAAGGCGATCAAATCGCCGCGCGGCGACCACACGGGCGTCGCGTAACGTCCCTTGCCGTAACTGATGCGCCGCACCTTGGAGCCGTCGGCGTTCATGGTGTAGAGCTGCTGCGAGCCGCCGCGGTCCGAGTTGAAGACGATGCGCTTCGAATCGGGTGAGTAGCTGGGCGAGGTATCGATGGCCGAATGACGGGTCAATTGGGTGACGCCGCGGGTCTGCAGGTCCATCACGTAGATTTCCGTGTTGCCCTTCTGGGCCATGCTCATGATTACCCGGCGGCCGTCCGGCGAGAACCGGGGCGCGAAGGTCATGCCCGGGAAATCACCAAGGATCTCCTGGCGCCCGGTGTCGATGTTGAAGATATAAACCCGGGGCAGGTTGCCGTAGTAGGAGAGATAGGTGATCTCCTGCAAAGTCGGCGAGAACCGGGGGGTCAGCACCAGCGAGGAGCCGTCGGTGAGGAACCGGTGGTTGGCGCCGTCCTGGTCCATGATGGCCAGGCGCTTGATGCGCCGGTTCGCCGGCCCGGTCTCGGAAATGTAGACGATGCGGGTGTCGAAGTAACCGCTCTCGCCGGTCAGCCGCTTGTAGATGGCGTCGGCGATGATATGCGCAACCCGGCGCCAGTTGTCGGGGATGGTGTAATAGGCCAGGCCCACCATCTGCTGCTCGGCGAACACGTCCCAGAGCCGGAACTCGACCCGGAGCCGGCCGTCGGTGACCATGTGCGCCCGGCCCTGGACCAGAGCCTGGGCGTTGATCACCCGCCAGTCGCCGAACCTGGGCAGGGTCTTGATGTCGCCGGCTTTCTGGATGAAGGCCTTCTTGTCCAGGGCCTTGAACAGGCCCGAGCGTTCCAGGTCGGCGGCAATGACCCGCGAGATGTCGGCGCCGTACTGGGACGGCTCGCCGGAGGGCCCGACCATGTCGGTGACCGCCACGGGGATCGGCTCGACGACGCCGCGGGTGATGTCGATCCGCAACTCGGCCTGCACCCCGCTGGCGAACAGGCCGGTGACGACGCAAACGGCGGCAATCATCGCCAGCCGGTCGAGAAGTCGCTGCATTCGGGAGCCCCCCATCTTTAGAACATGTCCTTGGGATTGAAGTTCAAGGTCATCTGCTGCCATTGCTGATATTTCTCGGGCGGCAGCTTGAGCTTATTGCATCTGGGATTCAAGACCGCTCTTCGCGCCGCCTCGGCGGCGGTGCGGAAAAACGGGTCGGACATCATGCGCGCCGCGTCGACGACGCTGGCTTCGCGGACGGTGCCGTCCGGGTTCATGATCACGGCGACCTCGACAATCATGTTCTCCGCATCCTTGGCGCCGGCCGGCAGGTTCCAACAGCGTTGAATCTGCCGGCGCACGGCGTCGATCTCACTCATGGACAAGGGTTGCGTGGGATTATGGCGTTTTGTGGGCGTCTTCAGGGCCTCGGCGATGGACTGTTCGAAAGACGACTTCTTCGTCTCCTCGTCGGGCTCCTCCTGCTTCGGCCGCGGCTTCTTCTTCTGCAGTTCGGCCAAGGTCTTGAGCACCGAGGCGAAGGCGTCCGGCGGCTTCGGCTTGCGCGGCGGGCGCACCCCGGCGAGCTCCGGTTTCGGTTCCGGCTTCGGCTCCGGCTTTGCCTCGGGCTTTGCCTCGGGCTCCGGTTCCGGCTCGGGTTCCGGCGGCAGCTTGGCCACCTCCGGTTCCGGCTCCGGCTCCGGCTCGGGCACGGGCTCGGCCACGGGCTCCGGTTCCGGTTCGGGCTCCGGTTCCGGTTCGGGCTCGGCCACCGGTTCCGGTTCCGGCGGCGGCTCCTCGGCTTTCGGCGGCTCCGGCGGCGGCTCCGGTTCCTTCGCCGGTTCCGGTTCCGGCTCCGGTTCCGGCGGCGGCGGATTGGATTCTTCCGAGATGTTGACCACGTCGACGAAGATCGGCGTGTCCATGATGGTCGGCTCGGGCTCCAGGTAGGGCAGCCCGAAGTAGGCGACGGCGGTGATCGCCGCGTGAAAGACAAGGGATACGGATAGGCCGCCGCGCATGGGCGTTAGCGATCCTTCGGCTGCTTCTTGGTTGTCTCGGTCTGCTTCGCCGCTTTCTTCTTGGTGCGGGTTCCCGGCTGGCGGGCGATCAGCGCCACCTTGCGGAAGCCAGCGGCGTTGATCACCCCCATGACCTCCATGACCCGGCCGTAATTGACCGCCTCGTCGCCGCGCACGAAGATCCGGATGTCGGCGTTGTTGCCGGTGATCGCCATGAGCTTAGGCACCACCGCGTCGACCGGCGTTTCCGTGTCCTGGATGAACACCCGGCCGTCGCGATCGACGCTGACGGCCAGCGGCTCATCGTTGCCCTGGATGGTCGAGGCCTTGGATTCCGGGAGATCCACGTGCACGCCGACGGTCAGCAGCGGCGCCGTGATCATGAAGATCACCAACAACACCAGCATCACGTCGACGAAGGGCGTGACGTTGATCTCGCTCATGGGCGCCGTGCGGCGGCGCGCGAAATTGCCCCTTCCACTCGCCGATTTCAGTACCGCCGCCATCTCAGCCGTCCTGCTCCATCTCGCGGCTCAGGATCGCCGCGAACTCGCCGGCGAAGCTCTCCAGCCGCCCCGCGTAGCGGTCCAGATCCCGGGTCAGCTTGTTGTAGGCGACCACCGCGGGTATAGCCGCCAGCAGGCCGAGCGCCGTGGCGAACAGGGCCTCGGCGATGCCCGGCGCGACCACCGCCAGGCTGGTGTTCTTGGAGATGGCGATGGACTGGAAGCTGTTCATGATCCCCCAGACGGTGCCGAACAGGCCGATGAACGGCGCCGTCGAGCCGGTGGTGGCCAGGAAGGTCATGTAGCGTTCGGCCCGGTCCATCTCGCGGGCGAGCGTAATCTGCATGACCCGATCGATGCGGTCGGCGAGGCCGATCCTGGCCCCGCTTGGCGAGGCGCCGCTGGGCGAGCGCCGCCACTCGCGCATGGCGGCGACGAACACCGCCGACATGGAATCCCGGGGCTGCGCCGAGATCCGGTCGTAGAGGTCATCCAATGAGCCGCCGGACCAGAAGGCCTGCTCGAAATCGTTGGAGCGCTTGTTGAGGCGCCGCAACCCGATCCACTTGTCGAAGATGATCGCCCAGCACCAGACCGAAGCCAGAAGCAGGATGACGATCACCGACTTGACCACCAGGTCGGCCCGCAGGAACAGCGAAATCATGCTGAAATCCATGTCGGCCATGGAGCCGCCCAGCGTGACCGTATCGACGATTTGATTTTCCATGTGTTTCCCTTGGATCTACCCCTGATTGGCCGCCGGTTCACCGGTGCCGAGAAAGTTGTCGAGACGGGCCCGTACCGCCGCCGGCAAGCGCGCCGCCTGGCCGGCCAAGGTCATGCAGCCCAGTTTCAGATCGATGCGCACCAGTTCCTCGCCGGCCCGCAGCACCGTCTGCACCGCCTCCAGGGAGGCGCCGCCCACCCGGGTCACCTCGGTCTCGATGACGATGGCGTCGTCCAATTGGGCCGGCTTGATGAAATCCATGGCACAGCGGCGGACCGCCAGGGCGACGCCCTCCTCGGCCATCAACCAGGAGCTCTCGACACCCATCTCGCGCAGCATCTCGGTGCGGGCCCGCTCGGCGAAACGCAGGTAGTTGGCGTAATAGACGATGCCGCCGGCGTCCGTGTCTTCATAATAGACCCGAAGCGGAAAACGGTGGCGTGGCGCCTCAGCCATCGGCCGCCTCCCCGTCTTCCGCGCCGGTGATCAATTCCAACTGGGCCATGTTGGCCGGTGCCTGCAGGCCCAGATGCCGGAAACCGGCGGCCGCCAGGGCCCGGCCGCGGGGCGTGCGCATGAGAAACCCCTGCTGCAGCAAATAGGGCTCGATGACTTCTTCGATGGTATCGCGCTGTTCCGAAAGCGCCGCCGCCAGGGTCTCCACGCCCACCGGCCCGCCGCCGTAGTTCTCGGCGATGCAATTCAGATAGCGCCGGTCCATGGCATCGAGGCCGCGCTGGTCCACGTCCAAACGGTTCAGCGCCGCATCGGCGGCCGATGCGTCCACCGGCCCGCCGCCGGCCACGGCGGCGAAATCCCGGACCCGCCGCAGCAGCCGTCCGGCCACCCGGGGCGTGCCGCGGGCCCGCCGGGCGATCTCGCCGGCGCCGTCGTCGCTCAGCTCGAACCCCAGCAACCGGGCGCCGCGGCTGACGATCTGCTCCAGTTCCTCCGGTTCGTAGAAGACCACCCGGAGCGGGATGCCGAAGCGCTCGCGGAGCGGCGTCGTCAACAACCCCGACCGGGTCGTGGCGCCGACCAGGGTGAAGGGCGAGAGATCGATACGCACGGACCGCGCCGCCGGCCCCTCGCCGATGATCAGGTCGAGCTGTCGGTCCTCCATGGCCGGATAGAGGATTTCCTCGACCACCGGATTGAGGCGGTGGATCTCGTCGATGAACAGGACGTCATTGGGCTGCAGGTTGGTGAGGATCGCCGCCAGGTTGCCGGCCTTGGCGATCACCGGCCCCGAGGTGGCCCGGAAACCGACCCCCAGTTCATGGGCGACGATCTGCGCGAGCGTGGTCTTGCCGAGGCCCGGCGGCCCGTGGAACAGCACGTGGTCCATGGCCTCGCCGCGCTGCCGGGCGGCCTGGATGAAGACCCGCAGGTTCTCGCAGGTCTGGGCCTGGCCGATGAAGTCGTCGAGGCTCAGCGGCCGGGTTCCGCCATCGGCGAAATCCACCTCCCGGTCCTCGGGATTGACGTCGGTGCTGACCACCCGGTCGTCGCTCATGGCCTACCGTCCCGCCCGCGCTTCGGCCGGCGCCAGTTCGCGCAGGCCCTCGCGGATCAACGATTCCACTTCCGCCCCGTCGCCCAGATTGGCCGCCGCCCGGGACGCCGCGGCGAGCGCCTCGGACGCCCCGTAGCCCAGGTTGACCAGGGCCGAGGCGGCCTCCGAGACGGCCCCGGCCGGCCCTTCGGGCGCCGCCGCGACGGGCCCGGCGCCGGCCTTGCCGGCCACCGCACCGAGCGCCATGGCGCCCACCTTGTCCTTCAGTTCGCTGACGATGCGCCCGGCCAGCTTCGGCCCGACGCCGGGTGCGCGGGTCACCGCCGCCTTGTCGGCGGCGGCCACGGCCTGCACCAGTTCGTCGGGACCCATGACCCCGAGGACGCCCAAGGCCACCTTGGCGCCGACGCCCTGTACGGTGGTCAGCAGCTTGAACCAGTCCCGTTCCGCCGCCTCGGCGAAACCGTAAAGGTGGATGTGGTCCTCGCGCACGTGGGTCTCGACCTCCACCTGCGCCGCGTTGCCGACGGCCAGCATGGACAAGGTCCTGGCCGAGCAGAACACTAGGTAGCCGACGCCGTTCACGTCGATGACCGCCCAGTCGTCACCCAGGTCGTCGACCCGTCCCTTGAGCCGGGCGATCAAGAGGCCGTCTCCAGGGCGCCGGCCGCCCGCCGCGATTCCAATTGCCGGGCCTCGCGATGATGGGCATGGCAGATGGCCACGGCGAGGGCGTCGGCGGCGTCGGCGGAACCGACGTCACAGCCCGGCAGCAGGGTCTTCACCATCATCTGGATCTGTTCCTTGGCCGCATGGCCGCTGCCGACCACCGTCTTCTTGACCAGGTTCGGCGGGTATTCGCCGACCGGCAGGCCGTGCTCGGCCGGCACCAGCAACGCGATGCCGCGGGCTTGTCCAAGCTTCAGGGTCGATGCGGGGTTGGTGTTGACGAAGGTTTCCTCGACCGCCGCCTCCGCCGGCCCGAAACGGGCGATGATCTCGGTCAGGCCGTCACGCAACTGCACCAGGCGGGATGCCAGGGGCAGTGCCGCGTCGGTCCGCACCACCCCGTCGGCGACGTGGCTGAGACGGTTGTCACGGACCGCAATCACCCCCCAGCCGGTATTCCGCAACCCGGGGTCCAGTCCGATCAGACGCATGCGGCCATATCTCCCAAACCCTTCACCTGCCGCGCCCGTCTCCGTTCAGGCGCTCAACCGTTCGAGCACCGAGTCGTCGATGTCGAAATTCGCGGCGACCCGCTGTACGTCGTCGTTGTCCTCCAAGGCGTCGAGCAGCTTCAACAGCGTGCCCGCGGCGTCCTCGTCGACACCGACAGAATTCTGGGGCTTCCAATCGAGGCGCGCGTCCTCGGGCTCGCCGAACCGCTCGATCAGGGCGTCGCGGACGGCCGAGAAGTCATCCGGCTCGCAACTCACCTCGTGGCTCTCCTCGCCGCTTTCCACGTCCTGGGCGCCGGCCTCCAGGGCTGCTTCGAACATGTCGTCGGCGCTGGCCTTGTCGGCCGGATAGACGATCATGCCGACCCGGTCGAACATGAACCCGACGCTGCCCGTCTCGCCCAGGTTGCCGCCGTGCTTGGAAAAGGCGGCCCGGACTTCCGAGGCCGTGCGGTTGCGGTTGTCGGTGAGGGTCTCGACAATGACCGCGACGCCGCCCGGGCCGTAGCCCTCGTAGCGGACTTCCTCGTAGTTGGCGTCTTCGCCGGCCTCGGCCCGCTTGATGGCGCGTTGGATGTTGTCGTTGGGCATGTTCTGGGCCTTCGCCGCGGCGATGGCCAGGCGCAGGCGCGGATTGAAGTCGGGATCGGAGCCACCGCGCGCGGCGACGGAGAGCTCCTTGCCGAGCTTGGCGAAGATCTTCGCCCGCTTGGCGTCCTGGCGCCCCTTGCGGTGCATGATGTTCTTGAATTTCGAATGGCCGGCCATTCCGGTGTGCCTCTATATCGTGGTTCTTATGTGGAGTTACATACCATATGTGGGAAGCGAAGACACGAACGCCGTTCGCCGTTGATGCCAGGGCAATATGGCAACAATTTGACGGAATGGGAAGGCGGGATAAGGCGCGGCGCGGCGCCGGCCAACCGTTCCCGACCGGATCACGACGGCAGGATTTCCGACAGCCGGCCGCCCAGGCGCACCGGTTCCACCCGCCGTGCCAGGCCGGTCAAGTCGTCGGTCTCGATATAGGCGGCGCAGAAGGTCGCCGCGCCTTCCGCCGGTTCCAGCCGGCCCTGCGGCATCTTGGTCATGAACCGGCCGATGGCCACCTTCTTCTGCATGCCGATGACCGAATCGTAATCACCGGTCATGCCCAGGTCGGTGACGTAGGCGGTGCCGCCGGCCAGCACCTGATGGTCGGCGGTGGGCACGTGGGTATGGGTGCCGACCACCGCCGAGACGCGGCCGTCCAGGACGTGTCCCATGGCCTGTTTCTCGCTGGTCGCCTCGCCGTGAACATCGACGATGATGGCCGCCACGTCGGCGCCCAGTTTGTGCCGGCCGAGAACCGCCTCGGTGCCGGCGAAGGGATCGTCCAGGGGATCCATGAACAGCCGGCACATGGGATGCACCACCAGGACCTTGCGGCCGTCCCGGGCGGCGAAGATGCCGGAGCCCCGGCCGGGGGTGCCTTCCGGATAGTTGAGCGGCCTCAGCAGCTTCGCATCGCCGTCGATATAGTTGATGATCTCGCGCTGGTCCCAGACGTGGTTGCCGGTGGTAATCACGTCGGCACCGGCCTGATACAGCGCGGCGCAGATCTTGTCGGTGATGCCGAAACCGTGCGCCGCGTTCTCGCCGTTGACGACGACGAATTCCAACTCCAGGTCTTCGCGCAATTTGGGCAGGTAGGTGGCGACGGCGTCGCGGCCCGTTCGGCCGACCACGTCTCCGACAATGAGAATCTTCATGACTTGGTTGCGACCTCGTGAAGTCCGGCCTCGGTGGCGATCCAATCGAGCCGCGCATCATGATGATCGCGGGGCACTTTGTCCACCCGCTGCGCCGCCAAGCCGACACCGACGGCGGTTACGGTCTTCTCCGCCCTGAGCGCCGCCAGGGTCCGGTCGTAGAAGCCGCCGCCCCAGCCGATGCGATAGCCCTCCCCATCGAAGGCGAGCAACGGGATGAGCAACAGGTCCGGCACCAGCACCGGACTTTCGGCGGCCGGATGGCGGGTCCCGAGCGGGCCATCCTCGAGCGCCGTCTCCCGGGTCCAGCCCCGGAACTCGAGCGCCGCGCCCATGGCGACGACCACCGGCAGGGCGATCTCATGGCCGCGCGCGGCCAAGGCTTCCAGGGCCGGGGCCACGTCCAACTCATCGCCGATGGCCAGGTATCCGGAAATGACCCGTCCCGGGCCCGTGCCGAACTGCCCATCCAGATGCCCGGCCAGGCGCGCCGCGGCATCGGCCGGGGCCTTCCCGGCGGCGGCGGCGCGGCGGCTCATGGCGGTCTTTCTGAACTCGGATTTTCGCTGGCTCAGGGACATGACGGGATCGGGTCGGTTGGATGGAAGAAGATGGGTGCCACCGCGCTGCCGTCGGCTTCGAGAAACCTCCGTGGCCTGCAAGTGCAGGTGGGTGCCGTGTAACCGGCCCACGAGCCGGCCAGGGACAGCTCCCTGGAAGTATTCAGCCCCGGGGTTTTAAAGCCTAACGCACAGCGCAGCGGTCGCCCGGCGTTAATGAAAGGCTCAATTCGCAAAACGAAGGCATGGCCTCGTCATCGCCGCCTCGAGGCAGGCTCTTGGCGATGGCTGGTCGCCGAGTTCGATGAGATGGAACCATCTGAGATAGCTGTCCAGGTACTTGGTGGCG
>Ga0209568_1000338_pt1 | contig 16263 bp, 15 predicted proteins | sample WorMetOlspDAHAB2_FD_187406 | JGI IMG/M metagenome (GOLD analysis project Ga0209568, IMG submission 187406) | Marine gutless worms symbiont microbial communities from Max Planck institute for Marine Microbiology, Germany - Olavius sp. DAHAB.2... ...
CCGCCGTCAACTCATCGACACGCGAGAACCAGTCCCGAAAGCGCTCGTGATCCATCTCTCTGACTCCCAAAGCGTATCGAGAGGGATTCTACCACAATGCCTACGAATCGCGAATTGAGCCTTGATTTTCAAGGAAACAAGTTTCGGAAAGTCTCGGAGTTTGGGCCGAAACTCCGAAACTTCCGGCACCGCGATCCGCCCGGTCATACCTCGTCTCCGTCGTGGTAGATCCACACGTCGGGGTCCTCGACGGGCAGCACCGCGCCGCTCATCGGGCACTTGTAGTGGGTGGGCGGCACCGGCCTGGGCTCGCCCAGGACCTCGCCGGTCTCCGGGTCGACGCGATCATCGGCGGGACCGAGACGCATGCCCTCGACGCAGAGGTAGCCGAAGCGGGAGCGGGCGCCGGGGAGGTCGTAGGCGCCGTAGTCGCGCAGGAACTTGACGTAGCCCTTGGTCGCGAGCATGCCGAGGCGATCACGGATCGTGTCCTTGCCGCCGAGCCCGCCCTCGTTCTCGAACCGCTCGACGAACTGATTGATCGTGTAGATCCGGCCCGCGAGCGCCTCGTCGTAAAGCAGCTGCAGGATGACGTCGTGCTTGCGGCGCCGCTCGGCGTCGAGCTTCTCGCCGAGCGTCTTGCGCACGAGCCGCTCGCCGCGCGGGTCGAGCTCGACCCAGCGCCCACCGATCTTGTCGACGAGCTTGGCCGGGATGGCGGGTCCGTTGCGGAGCTCCAGGTAGAGCCGGCGCTCGGTCCGCTCCTCGTCTGGCCGATGCAGCAGCATGCCGCTGGTGTAGAAGCCGCGCAGCGCGCCGGCGCCGGAGAGGGCCTGGAAGGGGTCCTCCTCGAGGTCCTTCTTGCGGGCCTTGCGGGTGTGGTGGCAGAGCACGATCCCCATCGCCGGGTCGAGCTCGTCGCGCAGCTTTTCCACGCGCTCCTGCAGGAAGAAGAGCATTGCCGCGTTGTCGTTCTCGGCATTGCCCTCCGGCCCGCCGTCGAAGAGATTGCGGATCGGATCGATGCAGAGGACCTCGGGCGCCGCGTCGGGGAACCGGTCGCGCAAGGCCGCGAGCGTCAGCTCGACGCCGCGGTCGTTGAGCAGCATCCGAACCTTCGGGGTGGCGATCAGGTTCGTCGACGCGGCCACGACGATGTCCTCGGGCAGCCGCATGGCCTGCATGCGTTCGCGCAGGTAGTGGTATTGGATCTCGGCCTAGAGGTAGAAGACGCGGAGCGCCCGGGGCGGGGCGAAGCCGAGGAACGGCGCGCCGGCGGCCACGTGCACGAGCAGCGAGGTGACGAAGTCGCTCTTGCCCACCTTTGGCGCGCCGCCGATCACGAGGAGCCCGCCGGGGGTCAGCAACCGGGGCGAGATCAGGTCCTCGGGCATTGGACTCGCGTCGGCGAGCAGTTCGCCCAGGGAGAAGGTTTCGAGGCGTTGGCGGGCGGGTGCGGCTCCCGCCGGCGGGCCGTTGCGCTCGCAGTGCTTCTCCCACAGCCGCTGCGCCTCGGCGGCGAGGCGGTCCTGCGGCCAGGGCGGGACCAGCATGGCGGCGTTGTACTGACAGATCGCCTCCTAGGCCTCGGCGTGGCTCATGCGTCCCTCGTGGGCGAGGCGGACGTAATGGCCGATGGCGGCGGAGGCGCCCGCGAAGCGCGTCCAGGCGTCCTGTCCGCCCTCGCGGACGGGCGTGATCAGCACATCGTCGAGCCCGGGCTTCGATGTTGCGCCGTTGTAATCGAGCGTCGCGCCGCCGTGTCCGGGCAGCGCCGGCATCTCGTGGACGTGCTCAGCAAATTCGGCGAGGTCGTATTCGAGACCGTTCCGGCTACGGATCGAGACGAGCCGCTTGCGCCCGCCCTTGTGGTAGACCGAGCCGGCGACACGGATCGGCTGGTGCGCCGAGCGGAAGTGGGTGTCGGCGCCGGCCTTGACCGCGATCTCATGACGCAGCCGGCAGACCAGCGCGAGGTCCTCGCCCTCTGCCGGCTCGGTGAGCTTCCAGTAGGCGTGGAGCTTGTCCTGGCCGTCCGCCGTGCGTCCGCCGGACTCGACGACGAGGCTCGGCTCGCCGAGATGGCGCGCGAGGTGGGCGAGCTTTGCCGCAACGTCGCCGCAGTCGATGTCGGCGAGCACCACCTGCGTGGCGATGACGTCGGCGGCCTTGGCCTGACCGTGGGCGGCCACGGTGCCGGGGACCACGTAGAAGGCGGCGTGGTCCTTCGCCGCCCAGCCGGCGAAGGAGACGGCCTTGCCTACGGCCTCGCCGTCGGCCTCGACCCAGACATTGTGCGGACGCCCGCCGAGACCCTGGCCCTGGTCGACGAAGCCCCGGAGCGGGATCCAGCCCTCGCAGTAGCCGAACACGGCGTCGAAATAGACGGCGATCTCGCCGGGGTCCGGGTCGAGCACCATGAACTCCTCGTCTGGGTTGGCGTCTCCCCGTTCGGTGTCGGGGACATGGTTGAAGTCGCGCCATTTCTCGAAGTCGATAACGTCAGCCATGCGCCCAGCACCTCTCCTTCCAGGCGCACCCGGCGCACTCGTGGTGATCGGGCTTGGCGGCGACTCTGGGCAGGAGCTCGCCAGCGTCCGTCGCGCGCAGGATCTCGACGGCCTTGTCGCTCACGCGCTGGCCCAGGGCGGCGTCGAACGGCATGAGCTCGTGCCAGAGCTCGGAAGTGTCCTTGTTGACGACGGTGAAGAGGGCCGGGGCGCCGGCGAGGTCCATGTACGCCTGGTAGAGGGCGATCTGGGCCGCGTAGACTGGGCGCGCCACGGCGACGCCGCGGCGGACGATCTCGCGCCAGCCCTTGGCGTTGGCGGTCTTGCACTCCCAGAGCGCCGGGTAGACGAAGCCGTGCGCGCCGCCGCACAGCACGCCGTCGATGTGGCCGCGGATGCGCCCGCCCGCGACCGAAAAGCCGAACTGCTCGCCCCCGCGGTCGCGCGTCCTGAGGTCGAAGCCGGCGCTTCTCAGCCAACGCACGGCGAGGTCCTCGAAGGCGTGGCCGGCGGCGAAGATGCGGAGCGTCCGGCCATTCAGGTGCGCGCCCTCGTCGCGCGGCGTCTTCGTGTACTCGTACTGGAGGCGCCGAAGGCATGGGTCGCCGAGCCGCGACGCTCCGAGATAGTCGCGTGGCGCCCGGGCGCGATCTTCGGCCTCGAGCGCGGCGTCGATGAGGACGTTCACCCGATCGGCCGTGTTCGGCGGGTTCGGCCGTCGGTTGAAGTCGAGATCGATCTCCATCACCGGGCCGCTCCCGGAGAGCCCGCCCCGGGCGTGACCTGGGGATCGAACGGGATGTCGACCTCGTCCGTGCAGCCCATGGACCGCTGCCAGGCCGTGAGCACCGCGTCCGCGATCTCCATCAACTCGGCGAAGGTGAGGGTGTGGATCGGGCGCGTGATGTCCTTGCCCTCCAGCACCCGGCCCACCGCCTCGCCGGCCATCTCCAGGAGCTCGTCAGCCATGGGCGGCCTCGCCGATCCCGGAGGCGAGAGCCGCCCGCCGCTCCATGCGCCGGCGGCGCGCCGGCATCTGCTGGAGGGCCGCACCTTCGTTCTCGATCAGGCGGAGTGCGTGCTCCCGGACGAGCTCCGGTTCCAGCAGCGCGAGATCGCAGACGATGCGGAAATCGCGGCCGGCGCGCCGAAACCAGTCGCGGGCCTTGTCGCGGACGCACCGCCGTTCGACCTCGCTCGGCGCCGAGGGGCCGAGACCGACGGCGTCGAGCAGGGCCACATGGATCACCGCGCGCCACATCGACACCTCACCGCGCACGAAAGCCATGCCGTTCATGCCGCCGCCCTCCCTTCCAAAGCGTCGAACACGGCCCGTCGGATGGCCGCGCGGTTCCATCGGAAGGTGAGCAGACACGACGCCCGGTAGCGTGTGAGGCCGAAGTCCTGCGCCGCCGCCTCGCCGAGATGGGCGAGCTGCTTCGCCGTCGCCGGCTCGCGCAGCCACCGCTTCGCCTTGGACGCGGCGTCCGTGGTCTCGTTGGCGTTGAGCCAGTCGTCGGCAGAGGCGATGGCCATCGCGCGGTCGCCGATGGCGAGACGCCGAAACGGCAGGTCACGGCCGCCGCCCACGGCGTGCCAGAGCCCGCCCCACAGGAAGGCGCCGGCCCAGGCGTCGAAGCCCGCCGCCAGAAGCGCGCCGTCGTCGCCGAACAGGTCGACCCAGCGGAAGGGCGAGCGGTCGAGAAGCTCGATCTCGGTCATCGCGAAAGTCTCGAGCGCCGGCCTGCCCTCGCGCTCGAACACGTGGCCGCAGAAGGGACATTCGCGGACCGACAGATGGACCTCGGCCGTGCATTCGGGGCAGGTCTTGGTCGGGGCTTCGCCCTCTTCCTCGCGGAGCCGGTCGTCGAGATCGACGTCCTGTTCGAGCGAGCCGTGGGTGAGCACCGAGGTGCCGAAGTCGAGGACCAGGCAGTCGGTCTTGACGACGCCGGAGTAGAGCTCGGGATCGACCGGTCTCAAGCCCCGGCCGATCATCTGGATCATCGTGCTCTTGTGGGAGCACGGCCGAAGAAGCATCACGCAGGAGACCGGCTGGCAGTCGAATCCCTCGGTCGCCACGGCGACGTTGACCAGGACCTGCGTCTCGCCGGAATCGAGCCGGGCGAGGATGTCGGCCCGCTCGCCGGCCGCAGTCTCTCCCGTCACCGTCTCGGCGGCGACGCCCTCGGTGCGGAACGCCTCGGCGACGTGCTCGGCGTGAGCGACCGTCGAGCAGAACACGATGGTGCGCCGCCATTTTGTTGCATTCCCTGTCGCGGCTCCGCCGCTCCCCGCCTCTTGTGCCTTCTCCTTCCAGTGCCGGACGACCTGCTCGGTCACGGGGGCGCGGTCCATCACCTGCGCGACCTCGCCCATGTCGAAGTCGTCGACGGTGCGGCGGACCCGCGACAGGTCCTCCCGGACCCCGACATCGACGACGAAGGTGCGCGGCGGCACCAGGTGGCCCGAGGCGACGAGCTCGCCGAGCCGGATCTGGTCGGCGCAGTTGTCGAAGACCTCTCGCAGGCCCTTGCCGTCGCCCCGGCTCGGGGTCGCCGTGACGCCGAGCAGCTTGAGGTCGGGGTTTCGCTCGCGCGCCTGGTCGATGACGCGGCGGTAGCTCGCGGCGACCGCGTGGTGCGCCTCATCCACCACCATCACGTCGAGCGCCGGCATGGCGGCGAGGTTCGCCTGCCGCGACAGCGTCTGGACCATGGCGAACACCGCTCGCCCGGCCCAGTCCTTACCGCCGGCGTCGACCACGGAGGAATCCAGGGTCGGATTGATGCGGGCGAACTTGTCCCGGTTCTGGGCCGTGAGCTCGTCGCGGTGGGCGAGCACGAGCGCCTTGGCGTCGGTGCCGGAGATGAGCCGTCCCGCCACGGCCGAGAGCATCAGCGTCTTGCCGCTCCCGGTCGGGGCGACGCCGAGGGTGTTGCCGCGCCCGTGAAGCGCGGCGAGACACCGCTCGACGAAGACCTCCTGTTTCGGTCTCAGGATCATGGGCTCCGCCCCGGCTCAGCGGTTGGCCCAGGCCGGGACGGGCCCGCCGGCCGCTGGCTGCTGCTGGCCCGCCTGCGGCTGCGGGGCCGGTTGCGTTTGCGGGGCCGCCGGCTGCGCTGTGCCATAGGCCTGGGCCGGCTGCGAGCCGGACCAGGGGGCTCCCGCCGGCGCGTGGCCCGGCGGCTGCGACACCGGCTGGCGGCCCATGAGCGCCGCGTAGTCGCGGTGGTCGGGACCGACGGCGGCGAGGACCTTGTTCTTGTCGGGGTACTGCCCGTCCCTGTCCTTCTCGACGCCGATGCGGGCGATGAACTCGATCCCGTCGAGGTCGCCGAGGGAGTTGATACGCCTCGCCGCCACCGCCTGCGGGCTCTCATCCTTGGGATGGATGCCGCGGGCGGATTCCAGGATGGCCCGGATCAGGCTGCGGCCCATGTTGGCCCACTTGTCCTGGCCGTGCTCGTCGACCTTGGTGCCCTTGAGGCCGATCAGCGACCACACCTTGCGCCGGGCGTAGGAACCCTCGACGACCGTGAACTCGCAATCGAGGTAGGCGGCGCCGGTCGACGGGTTCTCGGTGATCCAGCCGCCGGGGCCTTGACCGCCCGGGCGGATGCGGGTGACGGCCTTGGCCAGCGACCCGTGCGGGATCGGCTCGCCGGTGAAGGCCTGTTCGGGGGCGTTGTTGAAGTCGTTGAAGCTGTCGTATGACATGGTTGCTCCTCGCGTTACGATGAGGTTTCGGGAGGGGTGGCGTCGGCGGAGGCCGGGCGGCCAAACTCGAGCCTCTCCGACGCCGGTTTCACGGGCCCGCGGATCTTCTCCATCAGGCGACCCAGGTGCGGCTCCTCGATCATGTCGAGGCGGCCGGAACGGTCCTTGGCGGGATAGCCCCAGGGATTGGGACCGCAGACGAAGGCCCGGTACGGGCGGCCGTCCTCCGCGTGCAGCTCCGCCATGGTGATGACCTCGTCGACGATGTAGGGGAGCTCGTTCGCCGCCTTGGAGCCGTCGATCAACGGCGTCCAGTAGCGGCGGTTGAAATCGTCGGTGCGCTCCTCGATCCCGCCCACGAGCCAGATGTTGCGGTCCTGGATGTGCTGCCACTGGTTGGCCCAGAGGCTGATCTCCTGGGCGAGCAACCCGTAGGCGCCGCGGAGGTCCGGCTTGCCGGTTCGCTCCGAGACGGCCTGCGGCTGACCCTTGCACCAGTTGAGGCACAGGCGCCCGGCGACCGAGGTCGAGTCGACGAACACCGTGTCGTACTTGGCGAAGGCTTGCGCGTCGCCGAACCTCTCGACGGCATAGCGGTAGTGCGCCTCGCTGTAGGGCTGATCGCTCCGGAAGGCCGGGTTGGGCCCGCCGATCAGGCAGGCGATGTCGCGCGCCTCTTCCCAGGAGCGGATCGAGATGTCGTCGACCGGCGCGTCCTGGATCGCGAGCAGTCCCGCTTCGAGGTCGATCACGAGCGGGGTGAACTCGCCGACCAGCGTGTGGACGAGCGAGGTCTTGCCGATGCCGTAGCGGCCCCAGATCTGGCCCTTGATACCGGAGCACTGCTTGAGCCGCTCGTCGGCGGTGACGATGCGGAGCGCCATCACGCCACCTCCCGCCGCTCGCTCGCGACGATCAGGCGAAAGCGCGGCTTGCCGGTCTTGACCGTGCGCGCCTCGCGGAAGAAGGTCTGCAGGGTCTCGGGCCAGGCGACGTACTTGCGCTCGTCGACGGCGTAGGAAACCCGGACGTACTGGTCCCGCTCCTCCGCGGGAATGTCCCGATAAGCGGCGGCGAGTTTTTCCTGGTTCCAGTCGACGCGCTTCGGAATCTCGACCACGACCTCGAATCCGCCGTCGTCGAGCCGGGCCGTCCCCGTGTCCTTGCCCTCGGCGACGAGGCGCTCGCGCGCCGGGTCGAGGTAGCGGAGCGCGAGGCCGGCCTCGAGGACGTCCCTGCGGCGCTTGAGGGTCGCAGTCGCCTCGTCGGTCTGGGTGATGAGCGCCTGGAGCTCGTCGGGGCCGAGCGCCGCCACCTCGGGCGGCGCGGCCTCGTCGAGCCAGGCGATGGTGAGGTTATGCATGGATGATGCTCCTCGTCTGGCGTGGAGCCCCTCGAAGTCGTCCCTGAAATCGGCTGCCGGGACGGACGCCGCCCGAGGAGCGAAGGCGGTGGCGTTATTCCCCGCTAGGGCGGGTGTGGTATTCGCGCCAGATCCCGGCATGATGTTTTCACCAATTTGCATAAACTGTTGAATTCCTTGCCCGAAGAAAGGGGAGCGAGGGCTCCCCGATCTTGTATCCCCTGTTCCTGGTTCTTTTAACTAATCGCGCAAACTGTGGAAATTCTCCGCAAAAAAAGGGCTACGCCGGCAGCCCCCGGACCAGCCCGTACTTCCTGAGCCGCACCTGGATGAAGGAGGGCGAGAGTCCGAACTCCTCGGCGAGCTCGTAGATGGCGGGCTCGAGCTTCTGGGCGTTCGAGGCCGTGAAGTCCGCCTTCATCGATCCGCCGCCGAGACCCGGCAGGCCCTGCTGCGCCTGCTCCTCCTCGACGAGGGGAACCCAGAGGCGCTTGCACAGGCGGAAGAGCGCCCGGCGCAGCAACTCCTCGGGAGCGAGGAACGCGCCCATGAACTCGTTGGCGCGGAACTCCTGCCAGTCCATCGGTCCGCCGGCGGTCCGGCTGTTCCGGAGGTGTTCCTCGCCCGGCGTGACGATGCGGAACACCCGGGTGCCGCGGCGCGAATCGGGGCCGAAATCGAGCCGGCCCTGGCGGTTGGCGACAATCCACGTCGGCGCATCGAAGATGCCGTGCCCCAGCTCGTGAATCGCGGTGCTCCGCTCCAGGTACTCGCGTTCGCCGATCTCGTCCATGTTGACGTAGACGAGCGCGTGCTCGGGCATCCCGAGATCGTACTCGCAGGACCCCAGCGCCGGCGCGCCGCTGTCGTCGGTCACCGGCGCGTCGAGGCCCCATTCGACGTCGACCCGCACGCCGTTCACGTCGAGACGCCGGACGCGCTCCACGATTTCCTGATGGTCGATCTTGAGCCGGCCGCTCCCGTAGCCGATCTGCTGGCGCAGCGAGCGGGCGACCTCGGCGACGTCGCGGGCGCCGACATAGTGCGGCTTGGCCGTGGTCTGGGAATGGCGATACGAGAGGCGAAGCGTCCTTGTCATCCTTCGGTCAATCCTTCTTCTGGGATTTGCGGTAGGCGGCGATCACCTCGTAGGCGTGGTTGCGGAGATCCGGCGGCAGGCGCCGCGCCTCGGCGTAGGCCTCGTCGCAATCGATCCCGAGCGCCTTGCAGATCTTCTGGATCAGATCGTCCTTGGGGGCATTCTCCCGGTCCCGCTCGATGCGCGAGAGGTAGGCGACCGAGATGCCGAGCTTCTCGGCCAGCTGGGCCAGGGTGAGGTCCTGCTCCTCCCGCTTTTCCCTCAAGTAGCTTCCGAACCCCATGGTCCTTCCTCGGTGGGCGCGATCATTCTTCAGTTCGCGCGTTTGCATAAACTGTAGAACCATCCTATCCTCATCCCATCTGGCGAGTCAATACCCTTCGAACCACGGGTTCGGGAAAGGTCGCGGGAGGGGAAGCCCCCAAGTGATGTTCTGTGAATGTTCTCATAATCGACGGGGGGAGTCGAGTCCGAATGCGCTCGATCCGGCGCGCATGAGCGCAGCCGAGCGTCTCGACGAGGTGGCGGAAATCCTGGCCGCAGGCCTGCTCCGGTTCCGGGTGCGACAATCCAAGAAAAAATCACATGAATCCAATGGGTTGAGAGAAATTCCGCTGGACTTTCCGCCCGAACGAAGCGTGTGTGGTCACGAACCGAACCACGACAGAGAAGGACGATGACCACACCGATTCTCAAGCAGATCGCCAAGCTTCACGGCCTCGACCACGGCCAACTGAAGGACCGCTGGCGCGAGTACTTCGGCGCCGAGCCGCCGGGCTATCGACGGGGATTCCTCATCAAGGCGCTTGCCTACCGAATCCAGGAACTGACCTACGGCGGCATGCCGCGGGAGGTGCGCGAGGAACTCGATGCCCGAATCGAGGGCAAGGCGCCTAACGGCAAGCGCCGCAACGGCGTCTCGGAGGACCGACCGGTCGCCGGCACCCGCCTGATCCGGGAGTGGCAGGGGGTCGAGCACCACGTCACCGTGCTGACCGACGGCTTCGAGCACCAGGATCGGAAATACAAGTCGCTCTCGGCGGTCGCCCGCGCCATCACCGGCACCCGCTGGAATGGGCCGCTGTTCTTCGGCTTGCGGAAGCACGGGAGCGCCCGATGAGCAAGGCTCCAGTCCGCAAAATCCGCTGCGCGATCTACACCCGGAAATCCAGCGAGGAAGGCCTCGAGCAGGAGTTCAACAGCCTCCACGCCCAGCGCGAGGCCTGCGAGGCCTACGTCGCCAGCCAGCGCCACGAGGGCTGGGTGCCGGTCCCGCACCATTACGACGACGGCGGGATCTCCGGCGGCACGCTCGAACGCCCGGCGCTCCAGCAACTTCTCGCCGACGTCGAGGCGGGCCGAATCGACGTGGTCGTGGTCTACAAGGTCGACCGGCTTACCCGCTCGCTCATGGATTTCGCCAAGCTGGTGGACGCGTTCGAGCGGAACGGCGTGTCGTTCGTCTCCATCACTCAGCAGTTCAACACCACGACCTCGATGGGTCGCCTCACCCTCAACATCCTGCTCTCCTTCGCCCAGTTCGAGCGCGAGGTGATCGGCGAGCGCATCCGCGACAAGTTCGCGGCCTCGCGCAAGAAGGGCATGTGGATGGGCGGCAACCCGCCCCTCGGCTACGACGTGCGCAACCGCAAGCTCGTCGTCAACGAGACCGAAGCCGCCCTGGTGCGCCACATCTTCGAGCGCTTCACGAAGATCGGCTCGGCCACCAAGCTGGTGAAAGAGCTCGACGCGGAGGGCCATCGGACCAAGTCGTGGATCACACAGGCCGGTAGAGAACGCCAGGGCCGACCCCTCGACAAGGGCTACCTCTACCGGCTCCTCAACAACCGGGTCTACCTCGGCGAAGCAGTGCACAAGGGCGTCTCCCATCCGGGCGAGCACGACGCGATCGTGCCGCGGGATCTCTGGGACAAGGTGCACGCGATCCTGTCCGAGAACGCGCGCACCCGGGCCAACCGCACGCGCGCCGCCACCCCTGCGCCGCTCAAGGGTTTGATCCGGTGTGCAGAGCACGGCTGCGCCATGACGCCCAGCCACACGCGCAAGAAGGGCAGGCAGTACCGCTACTACGTCTGCATGCACGCGACCAAGAACGGCAGCGACACCTGCTCCGTGCGCAGCGTGCCGGCGGGCGAGATCGAGGACGCGGTGGTCTCCCAGGTCCGCGCCCTCTTGCGAACGCCTGAGATGGTCGCCCGGACGATGCGCGCGGCGCGCATGTCGGAAGTCGAGCGTCCCCTGGACGACGACGAGGCGGTCCAGAGCCTGGAGCAACTCGACGCCATCTGGGAGGAGCTGTTCCCGGCCGAGCAGGCGCGCATCCTGCGGCTGTTGGTCGAGAGGCTCGATATCGGGACAGAGGGCGTCGACCTCCGGCTCCGCGTCGAGGGGCTTCACAGTCTCGTCGCGGAGCTGCGCGAGACCGAGCGGGAAGAGGATACGGAGGAGGCGGCAGCATGAACAGCGGCCCAAAGCTCGAAGTCAACGGCGTCACGATCCGGATCCCGATGAAGCTCCGGCGCCGCGGCGGCCGGAAGCTCGTCATCGCGCCGGACGGCCTCGCCGATCACAAGGCCAGGCCAATGTTCGACGACGTGCTGATCAACGCCCTCGTGCGCGCACACCGCTGGCGACGGCAGATCGACACTTCGGAGTTTCGCTCGGCTTCCGAGTTGGCCGCTCACGAGAACATCACCGACTCCTATGTCGCGAGGATTCTGACCCTCACGCTGCTTGCGCCCGACATCACCCAGGCAATCCTCGAAAGCCGGCAACCCAAGGGGCTCAAGTTGGCCACCCTGCTCCGTGGCATTCCGCTCGCCTGGGAGGAGCAGCGGCGGGAATTTGGCTTCCCATATCCGGAACCGTTGGCTTGATTGGCGGGAAACCGTTCGCTGCCAAAAGACTCGTGCAGGAACAGCAGTGGAGAAAGAGCGCTGACTGCAAGATCATGCCATTTTAAACTCTGCGCACCCCCTCCCGAGATCGGACGTTAACAACTGCACCTCGTGGGCGTCCGAGTGCACCGACACGTTGCCAGGCTGATTGTCGCGGCTGTCTGACGACCGCAAGTTCTGGTAGCATTGCCCGCGATGAAACCCCGAGCGCCAACCGCCAATCCAACGCCATCGGGAGGTTTGCCATGACCTCCTTTCGCTTCCTCCATGCCGCCGACATTCATCTCGATAGTCCGTTGACCGGACTGGCAAACATTGAAGGGAGGGTGGCGGAGCGTATTCGCACGGCGCCGCGCGCCGCATTTGAGGCGCTGGTCGAACTGGCAATCGGGGACCAAGTGGGCTTTCTCGTGATCGCCGGCGACATCTATGACGGCACTTGGCGCGACTACAAGACCGGGCTGTTCTTCGCCGAGCAGATGGGGCGACTCAATCAGGCCGGTATTCCCGTCTTCGTCCTGCACGGCAATCATGATGCGGAAAGCCAGATCACCAGACCGCTGGCGCTGCCGGACAACGTCCGTGTCTTCGGTACACGAAAGGCGCAGACGTTCCAGCTCGACAAGCTGAATGTCGCTCTGCACGGTCAGAGTTTTCGCGAGAAAGCCGTGACCGACAATCTGGTGCCGGACTATCCGGCACCGGTGAAGGGTGCCTTCAACATTGGGGTACTCCACACCGCTTTAGGCGGCATGGGCGATCACGCTAACTATGCGCCTTGTGGCCTGCCGGAGCTTGTGGCGAAGGGATACGACTACTGGGCGCTGGGCCACGTGCATCAGGGACAGGTGCTGAACGAGCGGCCGCACGTCGTGTTCCCGGGCAATCTTCAAGGACGTCATGTTCGTGAAACCGGTCCCAAGGGGGCCTGTTTGGTCACGGTGGAATCGGGCGAGGTTGTCGAAGTCGCTGCGCTGACATTGGACGTGGTGCGCTGGGCGGTGCTCGACCTGGACGTGGCGGCGGCGGGCAGCACAGTCGATGTCGTCGATCTGATGCGCGAAGCCCTGGCGCAGGGGGCGGCAGACGCAGACGGGCGGCTGCTCTCAGCGCGGATTGTGCTCCAGGGCCGCACCGAACTTCACAGTCAGCTGGTGACGGACATCGAGAACCTGACGGCTGAGGCGCGCGCCGCGGCGCTTGGTCTTGGTGACGAAGTCGCCTGGGTGGAACGCGTAGCGGTGCGGACCACGCCGGTGGCCGACACCGCGGCACTGGCCGCGCGGGAGGATACCCTTGGCGATCTCCAGCGCATGCTCAAGGAAGCAGTCGCCGACGAAGAGCTGCTTGGGCAGCTGAAGGCGGATATCGGCGAATTGATCGGCAAGCTGCCACATGGGTTGCGGGATGGGTGCGAGGACGAAGTGCTTGGTGCTGCCGTGGCCGGCGACTATGCCGCTTTGATCGAACAGGTGACGCCCTACCTCAACGCTCGGCTAACAGCGGAGGACGGATAAGCGATGCGGCTCGCTAGGCTTGATCTGCTGCGTTACGGACGGTTCACCGACGCGTCCATCGAGCTGCCGCGAGCAGAACGGGACATTCATATCGTGTTCGGTGTCAATGAAGCCGGCAAGACCACTTCTCTGAGGGCCATTGAGGACCTGCTATTCGGTATCCCGGAACGCTCGCCCTACAACTTCCTGCACAGCTATGACGCCATGCGCGTTGGCGCGGTGCTGGAGAACGGCGGCGACTCCTTCGAGTTTCAGCGGCGCAAGACCCGCAGGGACATGATCCTCGGACCTGATGGGGATCCGCTGCCAGGTGATGAACGATTGTTGGCGCCGTTCCTTGGTGGAGCGGACCGAGTTTACTTCGATCGCATGTTCAATCTCAGTCACGGCCGCCTGGCTGAAGGCGGCAGGGCGATCATTGAGGCCAAGGACGATGTGGGTCAGATGCTGTTCGCTGCCGGCACCGGTCTGGCCGATCTGCGGGAACGGCTGAAGCAGTTGGAGGAGGAGGCCGACGGACTGTGGGCACCACGAAAGTCCGATCGGCGCCTCTATTACAAGGCCCAGGATCGATTGGAAGAAGCGCAGTCAAGGCAGCGCGAGCACTCCTTGACCGTCAGTGCCTGGCGGACGGCGCGCAAGACGTTGAGCGATGCCGAGAAGACGCTCCAGGAGCGCCGGCAGGAACACGAGGCGACGTCAAAGGAGCTGAAGAAGCTGGCCCGCATCCGCCGCGTTCATGGGGCCGTGCGGCAGCGGCGTGAGCTGACACAGGAGATCGCGGCGCTGGGGGATGTTGTCGTGCTGGCTGAGGATGCGGCCGAGCAGCTCGCCCAAGCCGAGCAGCGGGACGCCAAGATCAGGGCGCAAGTCGATGTCCTTGCACCGCAGCTCGAGGAAGCCCGGCAAGCGCTGAAGGCCATCACGTTCGACGATGCGCTGGTGCGGCGGGCGGACGAGATCACGCAGCTCGATGAGCAGCGCATCGCGGTTCGGAGTGAGCGGGAAGACCTGCCCAAGCGGCGGGATGAATACCGCCTTGAGCTGGAGGCGCTGGCCAGGCTGGCCGCTGAGATCGGTTGGGAATTTGAAGATCCAAGCGAGCTGGTTGAGCTAATACCGTCCAGGAGCAACGTTGAACCGGTACGGAAACTTCTGGCACGGCATGGGGAACTGGCAGCGGAGCTACGCAGCGCGCGCAAGGTGCTGGAGGAGGCGCAGGCCGGATTGCAGGAAAAGACGGAGCGTCTGGAGGAGATTGGAGAAGCGACGGACGTGTCCGGGCTGGCCGCCGTCTTGAACGCCGTTCGGGACATCGGCGACGTGGCAGGTCGTATTCGTACGGCGCAGGGGCAAGTGGCCGAGGTTTCCGGAGGGATTGAGAAGAAGGTCCGCTCGCTGAAGCCAGCTCTGCCTTCGGGCGCCGACATCGAGGCGCTGGCGGTACCACCGAGGGATACGGTCGTCGCGCATCGGGACGATGTGAGGAATTGGGCGCAGCGCCAAGGCGAGGCGAAGCAGCGGCTCACCGAGGCGCGCAATGACCTGGAGCGGGATCAAAAGGCGCTGGAGCGGCGCGTGCGGGATGAGGGTGTCGTCGCGCCGGGAGCGGTGGAGGAAGCCCGCGGCTACCGGGACACGCTGTGGGAGCTGGTCAAGGCCCGGTACATTGCGCGTTCGGATATCTCGGCCGAAGAGGCACAGGCCTATGCAGAGGCGTTGGAAGATCTGCCAGGATCGCTCGAAGGTGCCGTTGAACAGGCGGACAATATTGCCGACCGGCGCTTCGACAAGGCCCAGGCGGCCGGGGAGTTGGCGGTGCTGGCACACAACATCGCCGGACACGAGACGCGGATTGGGCAGCTGGAGGCGGATGAAGCGGCGCTGAAGGCCGAAGGGGACCAACTCGATCAGGCGTGGTATGCGCTGTGGGCTGAAGTGCCGGTTGAGGTGCGCGCACCCGATGCCATGCTGGCATGGCTGGAGGCGCGTGAAGACATCGTGACGCTGATCGGGCGTGAGCGCGAGGCGCAGCGTCAGCTGGACGACAGTAGGCGAGAGGATCGGGAGGCAATTGCTCAGGTTCATGCGGCGCTGACGAAGCTGGGCTGGGATACCGAGGAGATCAAGGCAGATACGCTGCGGGTGATGATCGAACGGGCGGACGCGTATCGGCGAGAGCAGGAAGCGAAGGCCGAGAAGATCGTTGAGACGCGCGAAGCGGTGCGGACGGCCAAGTCTGAGGTGGCACGGCGGCAGGGTGAGCTGGAAAAAGCGGAGGCGGAGCGGGAAAGCTGGCAGGCAGATTGGGCGAAGGCGGTTGCAGCGATTGACCTTCAGGGTGACGACAAGCCGGAGGTTTTGTCCGCACAAATCAACGTCATCGACGAGATGCGAGAGCATGCGGCGACGGCCAGGGACCTTCGGGACAAACGTGTTGCCACTATTGAGCGGGACATTGCGGCATTTGAACGAGCTGTGGCGGAGATTGCCGCCGAGTTGGCGCCGGACCTAGCGGACAGTGATGCCGATGCCTCCGTGGTCGAGCTGGATCGTCGGCGGGAAGAGGCGCTGAGGCTGCATCAACAGCATCGGGAACTGACGGAGGCGGTGGCCGAGCGGCAAAAGAAGATTGAAGAACTTGAGGAAGACCGAAAGGCCGGTTGGGCCTCGGTGCAGCCGCTCCTGGAGGCTGCCGGTGTCGAGGATGTCGAGGAGCTGCGCGAGGCGATTGAGCGGTCGGACCGGTTGAGGACGTTGAACGAGAAGCTGGCCGGCGTCGTGGAGACGCTTGATCAGCAGGGTGACGGGCTGGCGATCGAGGTTATTGAGGAAGAGTACCGCGACGTCGACATTGACGGGGCGCGGGTCAGAGAAGAAGCAGCCGAGGCTGAACTGAAGGTGCTCAGCGAACAGCTCATGTGGGTTTCTTTTTTGCAAGGGCACAATTCTCCTCCCGGCTGCAGACATGAACAGGTGCTGCAGTCAATTCACGGACTGGTTTTGGGTTTTCAGGATCAGGCAGGGATCTCCCCCATGGAAGGGAGGAACCGTCTTTCCGGGGTCGGGTCTTTTTCTGAAATTCCGTCTTTCGACGATATCAACTCATGTCCGGTGGGTTCTTCATTGAACCCGA
>Ga0209568_1000339_pt1 | contig 16249 bp, 15 predicted proteins | sample WorMetOlspDAHAB2_FD_187406 | JGI IMG/M metagenome (GOLD analysis project Ga0209568, IMG submission 187406) | Marine gutless worms symbiont microbial communities from Max Planck institute for Marine Microbiology, Germany - Olavius sp. DAHAB.2... ...
CATCAGGGTCTGGACTACCGGACACCTGATGAGGTGTATGAGTCATTCAGAGTGGAGAGAGAACGGACAACAATCTGACGGCGGTAGCTTCCACCTTAGAATTTCAGGATCGCTGTTTGACAATTGGACTCAGCATAGGGAGCTTGACTCGTTGATACATCAGGCAATTAGAGGTATCCGTGATTGAAATTAGACAGTCTGCCAATTCATACATCGCTAATTCATGTCAAGACCATACTGATTTGCAGAAGAATGTCAGTCGATTCGGAATTATTCTGATGCATGTTCAAAATAAACCGGCAAATCAACCCCGAGTTCTATCAGATACAGTTGTCCAAATTACACTTTTTTCGTTCCGCAAGTACTAATCGGAGCTTGAAATTACAACAAAGCAAGTATACTATCGCCATCTTGGAAGAGATTACCATATCAAGTGAAAGAATTGGAGACCCTAAGTGAAAATCAGAAATCAACTAATACTTGTCGAGACCTCTCTTAGCCTAGTTCTTCTTCTTTCCGTCCTTTCTTCGGTGTTTTCACTTGTAATCTATATCAGATACGAGGATGTGAACGTTAAGGCTTTGACCGCGCTGGATACTGCCAAACGGACAAGATACTACCTGGCTGAGATGCCCGCCAGCACCGAATCCTCACGGGTTATAATCTCGAAATATGGAGCGCTTGAAAAACAATTGGATCAGGATATCACCGAAATTGCCGATGACTTCTTTGTTGGGCTTGCAGCAGGAATTCAGGAAGAGTATCAGAAGATAGAAGACAGTTGGCATGAAACGCGTGATTTAGTAAAAATCGACGATATCACAATTTTGCCACTTTTAAATATTCGCAGTGAAGTAGACGGAAATCTTGAGTCACTTCTCACCATGCAGGCAAAAATCCAGAGGTCGGAACAAGCGGAAAGCAGCTTTGTAGAAGAACTTGATATCATAATCGAAAGAATAGCTGAATATGAAAATGTATACGCTAACTTTACAACATCATTGCTTCACACTTTCTTGCCCACCCTTGCTCAGGCTATTGACCAATACGAAACCACAACGCTCTCGTACACGATTGTTATTCCTGTGTTGGTCCTTCTCATATCCATCCGCGTTATTAGATTATTTGCCTCATTCCTGAGGAGAAAACTGACTGTTCTGAATAACACGCTTAACGGGGTTATTCGCGGGGACTTCTCGACTAGGGTGGAGTTGAAGGGCAATGACGAATTTGCCAACCTGGCGGGAAGCATTAACGCATTTACCAAAACCATGGGTAATAAGCTGGAAAACTTCCGCCTCATCATGCATGATATTGGCAGCACCCTGGAAACTGAATTTGAAGCCACCCAGACTGAATTCACCCAAATCGAATCCACCCTGCTGAATTTGGCCATGAAAGAGGCAGGGGCCAACGGCGCGGCCCTCTACAAAGTTGGAAGTGAGTCGCATGAGCTTGTTTTATCAACCTCTGAAGGCAAATTCCGTCCCCCCTTTGTAGTATCTGAACTTCCAGATTCTCCTCCGGAGGAGGATATCCGGGCTTTGCTAAGATCGCAGTTTATATCTTCCGGTGAGACAATACTCGGCGAATCGACATCTTACGGGAAACCTATCATGATAAGGGACGTTGAGGCAGAGGATGGAATCGATTGGAAGCGGTCAAAAGACGATCCACTTTATCTAGCATCGATAATAGTTGTCCCGCTCCAGGTAGGTTCAACGGTTATTGGATTGTTAGCCATTACCTCCAGTGTTGCTGGCAATCTTTTCACCGATTTGGAATTTGCGAACATGCAGTCTTTCGCTGAGCTTGCCGCCATCTCACTCGATAACATCTATAAGTATTCGGACCTTCTGGAATCCGCGGCACTTGAACGCGATATTGGTATTGCAGAGGAAATTCAAAGAGATCTCTTACCCAGAAAGATGCCAGAACTCAGCGGAGCCAGCGTGGCCTGCCTATCACGCAGTATGAAGGGTTTAAATGGCGATTATTTCGACGTATACCCTATAGGCAATGGGAAGGTGATGCTCACTATCTGTGAAATTGTTGGTAGAGGCATACCGGCTAGTTTAGTGATGGTAATGATTCGAACTCTGTTAAGAACTGCCGCAAGTCCAAATTCCGATGCACTTTCGATTATAGATAAACTCAACCAGGATATGACAAAGCAAGTCTTCGTTGAGAATTATGCCAGCGTTGGGATATTCCTAGTAGATACTGATGGCAGATTTTCCTACTCATCGGGCTCACAGGATTCGGCAAAAATTCTTAGGGCAGCCACAAAGGAAATTGAAACACTTCATACCGAGGGACTCCCGATTGGCGTCGACAAGAATGCGAAGTTTCAGCAAATAGTCGGAGAACTCAGCAACAGGGATCTAGTATTATTCCATAGCGACGGTATCCCTGAATCACGCGACAAGAATGACAACGAATTCAGCATTGAGAAGCTTCTCGATATTGTGAAGGAACAGTCAGAGAACAGTCCGGCACAGGTGGTAAACGCCATACAAACCGAGTTGGAAAACTTTGAACGGGATACCCAGCAAAAAGATGACCAAACAGCGATAATCTTTAGGTTCGATGGCAAGAAGGTGGTAGGGGACGCCGCATGAACATAAAAGCCAAAATCACTCTTATGCATTTTTGTATAGTAGTCGGCTCCCTGGCCGCAATAGCTCTTATCGCGCTACGTTTCGCTAACATAGGTAAATTGAAATCGTTGGAATTAGAGAGTATCGAAGCCTTAACAGAACTCAAAATTCTTGAATTGAAAACCACTCTGTTTAGCAGGCGCAATCAAAACGTGGGTCTGTTATTGGAGGATTTGTTATCTTCTATTCAGCGCTTCGACTATCTGTATAACGCAATGCTGAATAATCCCTCTCACAGTCTCCTGGCAGAAACTGAAGGCGCTTCGAGGAATGAATTGTACAGTGAATGGAACTCTGCCAAAAAGAATGAGCTTCTCCCCCTAATCGCGGAATTGGAATCTGCTTTTGCCTTCTCAACAGAATTACGGAAACTGATGGGTGGGACCTCAATAAGTATTTCACGTGAATTAGTTGCGGAAGAATTTGGCACTGCCTCCCCAGTCTATTTGGAACTGACAGAAATTGAAAACCTTTTAACTCGACAGAGTGAAATCGTGCTTGGAGACATTTTTGAATCGGCTGAAAGCTTTATCAATGGATTAAGATTGAGGATATCCGAATATGTTTCATCTCTCTTCTTCACCACAATTGCAATTGCATTGGTTTTCCTGGCAGTGGGAAGTTTTTTCGCATTGAGCTTCTCGAGAAATCTTAGACGACATGCAACTCAAATGGGGAATACCCTCGCAAAAGTGGCTAGTGGTGTTTTTGATATAAAACTCGATATACAATCGGGCGACGAATTTGAGAGCATTGCCAGCAACTTCAATCTTCTAACCCAAGAACTCTGGACTAAGATCGAATCCATGAAGGATATGATTCATGAAGTTGGAAATGCGGTAGAGAGGGTGAATGCCGTTGAAGAAATTGAAGCATTTACGCTTCAACTCGCTGTAAAAAACACCAACGCACATGCGGGGGTTTTTATGGGTATTGACAGCAAGGATGAACTGTACCCGAAGCATACTCAGGGGAACTTCCCGCTGCTTAGAGAACATCTGGGTCCAGTCACTACCTCCGGTGAACCTCTCTTCATACGAAGAAACACGGGGGAGCTGCCGGAGAATGCAGATTCGAACTCCGAGGTATTTATCAGCTCGGCCATTTTCATCCCCATCATTCTGTCCAAAGCCGTGGTAGGCGTCCTTGCACTGGTTCACACCGAGAAGGGAAGCTATTTCAATGATTTGGACTACACCTACATGTGCTGCTATGGCCAATGTATTTCTCTCACACTAGACAACATGGACAGATATAACCAGCTAATGCGTGCTTACAAGGCTGGACGCGAAATAAACGTGGCCACCGGAATTCAACAATCGCTGCTCCCTGAAAAAATGCCCGCAATGCAAGGAATCGAAATTGCGGCGTTCAGCGATTCCATCAAGGGAATTGGAGGCGATTTCTACGATGTCTTCGATATTGGCGAGAATAAAACCGCTATTATAATCTGTGATGTGGCTGGCAAGGGAGTTTCGGCTTCTCTCATAATGGTTATGATTCGCACTATCATCAGATCAATCTCGTCTCCCGAGAAGCGAGCGGATAGAATCATGATTGAGCTAAACAGGGCAATCTCGGGTAGTGTCGGAGTTGATAAATTTGCTACCAGCTCAATAATTGTTCTGGATTCAAAAAACAGTATTGTTTCCTATTCAAACGCCGCCCACCTTCCACTATACATACTTCGCGGAAACATCAACAAGTATCACAAGTTCGATACCGAAGGTCTCCCCCTGGGGGTGGAAAACAAAACAGTCTTTGGACATAAGAAAATCAGAATAAACAAGGATGACTACTTGGTTCTATTCACCGATGGGCTTTCCGAGGCCCGGAATAACGAGGGGGCAGAATTGGGCACTCAGACGCTGCTGAAGTTTGTTGCCCGGCATGCCGACTCGAATCCGGATCAGTTGGTGAAACTTGTGAAGAACTTTGTCAATGAGTACAGCGGCGGCTATGAACATGATGATCAAACCTTCCTTGCCCTAAGAGTAAACTAGGTTTTGTGCAGGCTTAAAACAAAGCGCTTATCCAAAGGAGACACGAACCCTGTTATTCTCGCGTCAGGATCTGTTTCAGTGTTTCCAGGTTGAGACGGAAGGTGGAGCCTCTACCTTCAAGAAAACCGTGAACCTCCAGCAAATGAATTGAGAGATCGGTAAAATATATCTTGTCGCCAGTATCTTTTCGCTCAACTGTCACGTTTATTTTTCGAAATATGCCATCTTCCCAGGGACAGGCTAAATAGCCTCGGGCCTCATCAGTTCTCACTATCCACTTGCCAGCGACACTTACCGGTTCACCAAGTCCTTTTTGGCCTTCTTCCATAAAACACCTTAGCGTCTTGGCCGCATCCTCCGGGTTTATTCCCAAGCGTCTCATTAACTGGGAGTCCTCATCCAAAATAGATGAAAGGCTGCGCTTGTCGACGCCAAGAAATCCTTCAGCGGTTATCACTCCAGGGCTCATATTGTTCTGAGCCTTTTTCAGTTCAGGCGTCATTTTCATATAGGGACCTCGCTATGCAAATTTATCATAATAGACGTTATCCTGAGAAACGCCATTATCGTTCATAACCCTATTACACGCATCTATCATGCCTGGGCTTCCACAGAGGTAGCCCTCCAGAACCTTGCCATCTGTTTCAATTGTCTCTTTTAAATAGTGATCTAACACATGGGTGATAAGCCCGGTTGGTCCATCCCATCCATCTCCCTCTTGAGGCTCGGAAAGGGCTGGTACGAAGTGATAGTTGGGAAGCCGCCTTTCAAGTTCTTTCATTTCATCCAAATAGAACATATCCCTGGTTGTTCTGGCACCGAAAAAGTACCAAATCTCCCGATTCGTGTCACCCTTCTCCAGCATGTCGTAAAGCATCGACTTGAATGGCGCCATCCCCGACCCCCCGGCGATGCAAAGCATAACGGCATCGGTTTCAGTTCGGCAGAAATCACCAAATGGACCAATTAAATCCAACTTCTGCCCGACCTCCAGATGTTCATGAACATATGTGGTGGCAATTCCACCGGGCACCAGGCGAACAAGCAGCTCTATCTGATTCTTGTTGGAGGGCTTTGAAGACATGGAATACGCCCGCTGCGCACTCTCTTTTATCTTATCGTGAGGCGGAATAACAAGCTGAACATACTTTCCTGCCTCGAATTCAATTGTGTCGTCTCCCAGATCGAATAGGACTTCCTTGATGTCATAGGTAAGATCCCTGATGCCTACTACCGTGGAACTAAACTGCTTTACGTTGAATAAATCCTCCGGGATTTCGATTCCGATATCGCTCTTAACCTTGATCTGACACGCTAGCCGAATATTCTCCTCCAATTCTTCGGGGAGCAGATAGGGAACCTCGGTAGGCAAATAAGGGCCAACATCGGAGATAACCCTGCACTTGCACGCGCCGCAGCTGCCACGTCCGCCGCAGGCCGAAGGTAGATAGAGTCCCTCGGATGAGAGCGTAATCAGAAGGGGCGAGCCGCCACGGACTACCATCTCCTTTTTGCCCTCATTGATATCGATAGTAATTTCGCCGTAATTATTTGCCACCATGTCGACAAGGGAGACAAGGGCCGCCATAACTCCCGCTATCCCGGCTATGGCAATTGGTGCAACTAGGAATTCCACTCGATATCCTTTAACTAACGCTTAGCATGCCGCTGAAGCCAACAAAGGCTAAAGCCATAAACCCGATGGTAATCAGGGTTATTCCAGGTCCCTTTAGCCCAGCCGGCACAGGGGCACGCGCAACCTTCTTCTGAATGGCGGCGAGTGCCATTATTGCGAGCCACCAACCAAGACCTGATCCAAAACTGAAGGCGAGGGTTTGAAAAAAACTGTAGCTTCGAATTTGCATAAACAAAGCAATGCCCAGTATTGCACAATTCACAGTTATAAGGGGAAGAAAAATGCCAAGGGCCATGTAGAGTACCGGGCTAATCCTGTCGATTATCATTTCCAGCATTTGCACCGTAGCCGCAATAACGATGATGAAAACTATGTATCGATACACCATTAGATTAAGCGGAATCAGGATATAGTGCATAACCGCCCAATTGATCAAGGCGGTTAACGTTAGTACCACAGTCACAGCCATTCCAAGGCCGTTAGCAGACTTCATATCTTTGCTTATCGAGATAAAGGAGCAAAGCCCGAGAAAATTCGTAAGTAGGATATTGCTCGTAAAAACTGAAGCGAAGAGAAGTACCAGCGGGCTTATCTGGAGAGTCACTCAGTCACCCTCCTTGCTAATCATAATCGTTTTTGCCGCCCAAATAAGAGCACCCAACAGAAAAAAAGCGCTTGGAGGCATCACCATAATAGTCCAAGGAGTGAATCCTTCGCCAAGTATCTGATAACCCAACAACGAGCCAAAGCCGAGTAATTCCCGAATTATCGCTATTATCACCAGTACGGCCATGTATCCGATGCCACTCGTAAGCCCATCCCACAGTGCCATAACCGGCGGATTCGACTGGGCAAAGGCCTCAGCCCTGCCCATGATAATGCAATTTGTTATTATGAGTCCAACATAGGGGCCAAGAGCCTTGGAAATTCCCGGGAAGAAGGCACGGAGCACTATATCGACCAGAATGACATAGAAGGCGATTATCAAGGTTTGAACCATCATTCTGACCTTGCGAGGAATAAGCGCTTTCAAAACCGATACAGTGATATTTGACAGGCCGGTTACAAAAATTACCGCGGCAGTCATTATCAATGTGTTGGCAAGGTTGTTTGTAACCGCAAGTGTGGAGCAGATACCCAGAATTTGTACAAATATCGGGTTGTCGGTCCAAAAGTTCTTCTTGAGTATCGCAACGGGTGTTTCACCGTTCACTGCACCACCTCCTCTCGCAGCCGAGAGATTTCGCTGTTAACAATCTTCTCCATACTTGCGCTTGTAAGTGAGGCACCCGTAATACCATCGATTATTCCATCATCAGTATTGTAGTCCGGTCTTCCCTCCCCCTTTACCACAGTGATTCCTTCAGGGAAAATGGTTTCGCCTCTAAACTGCCGGGTGAACCATTCCTCCTCGATTCTGCCTCCCAAACCCGGTGTTTCATTATGACTAATGATCTCAAGTCCAATAATTTCCGAAACATCCTCATTCACAGCAATAATGCCGCTTACCGTACCCCATAGGGCCTGACCGCTAAAGCGCTTAACCAGTATTTTCCGACCCCCTACCTCGGTCTGGACTATCGAATCATCCTCGATCTCGCTAAATCCGGCTACAAACTCGATAAGCTTCTCGGAGGGTTCGTCTTCCAGATAAGCAACCGATTCCAAAAAAGCCTCAGTGGTAACCAGTCTTCGATTTTGAGCGACTCTCTCGGCAGTAACGCCATCGACAAGCGCGATAACGAACACAAAAACAAAGGCGGTAATAAATGTAAAAATTATCGCATGGGTAAGAGATTCCCTGTTCATGTCACACCTACTTTCTTTTTTCCTGCCTTTGACACACCCTTTTTGGCACGGGGAGACGGAAAGAATTCATCAAGTAGACTGGCAAAGGTGTTGCCAATAAGGACCCCGAAGCTAACTCCCTCGGGAAACAACGAAAAGACCCTGATTATCGCCGAAACACCCCCTATCAATATGCCATACATCCATTGGGCCCCCGGCTTCTTGGGAGCCGTTATTGGATCTGTTGCCATAAATACCGCGACAAAGAGTATGCTGCCCGAAAACAAAGATTCCAGGGGAGGAAATGGTCCCGAGCTGCCAGCAGGCGAAACAGAGGTCATCCACAAAACCACAATAACGGCAAAGAAACCGGAAATAGTGGAGAGTATAATCTTCCAGTTCGCAGTTTTAGTAAATATCAGATATAACCCTGCAAGTATAATCAGGATTATAGCACTTTCGCCGATGGAACCTATCCGAAATCCAGTAATCAGATCGAGAAGATTCAAGGCTACGCCCTCTTTTATGTCAACCAGAGGCGTTGCGGCGGTGGCCGAGTCCACGGGTGTATTCAACCAGGCAATCCAGGGCATTCCGGGTTTCCACGGGGGGAGGAAGGTGCGCTGCATATCCCGGGGGAAGGCAACGTAGACAAAGAGTCTGCCAGCGATAGCGGGGTTAAAAACATTGCGGCCAAATCCACCGAATATGCACTTGCCAAATCCGACACCAAAAACAATACCAATCGCAGCGACCCATAGAGGAACCGCGGGCGACATTGAGAGGGAATAGAGTGCGCAGGTTACGAGTACGGCCTCGCTAACCTTTTTCCCCTTCGGTTTCGTAAAGATATATTCAGTGGCTATGCCGAGCGGAAAAACCGTAGCGCTTATCGCCAAGCTTCTCCATCCATATAGTAAAACTGAGAAGGCGAATATCGGAATAAGCGAATAAACCACCTTCCTCATTATTAGTTGTTTCTGAAACACCTAGACTCCACCTCTTATCCATACAAGTTTGTGAAAGCTAAATCGAACTCCAATATTCGCTGATTCTACTCTTATAGTATACTAACCGATAAGTTATGTATTCTAGGGTAAACTAGGATACTTTGACTAAACAGTATCTCAACTTGAACCGGAAATATTTATGACACGCATAGCAGTAATAGCCAAGATAAACGATTCCTGGGTTGATTTACATAGCTTTGATGAAATGGAAAACGCATACTCTGAGAAATGCCATGCCTTTGCATCCAAGGGCGTTGGACACTGTGGCTGCAAGGTTGGCGGACGATTATTCCGTGCCGACCTACCCAGGGATTTGGACATAAGGGTGGGAGACAAGGTGGAAATTTCGGCATCCACTGCCTATGCATTTGGCATTTTCCTCGCGGTTACAGGTATATTAGCGCTTGCCGGGTTTTTCAGTTGGAAGCTAATTGGCACAGTTTCCTCAGCTATAATCGAACCTACAAGAGTCCTCGTTGCCGCACTTGGCTTGGCCCTGGACATCGGGATTGCAATGCTTGTTATCAGAAAGAAAAAACGACTGCCCAGAATAACAAGAATTTTGGAATAACATGGTTGGAAAAAAAAGAGCGTTTCTGTTTGCAACGAAGATATGCATCTTCATCGGCGTGTTGATGACATCAGCAGCCGCCTATATTGAGGCCGAAGCTGCAAATTCAATACTTCAGAAAGCGGCGGTTCTCGTTGGGAATCCATATAAAACCGGCGGAACCACGCCTGGAGGCTTCGATTGCTCGGGTTTAATCACATACTTGTATAAGCCCCTGCTCCCCAATCTTCCCCGCCTGTCTCGTGATATGGCTAATTTCGGGAAGGAAGTAGAGCCTGGCAAATGGAAAGCCGGTGATATACTCTTCTATGCCTCGGGCAGCAATCCCAAACTCATAAATCACGTCGCGATATGGTATGGCAAAGATGCGCTAATTCACAGCGTGTCAGATGGACCGGAAACCGGCGTAATAATAACCAGGGCAAGTTCAAAGTATTGGAGAAACCGATATATATCGGCCCGGAGGATTCTCCCGGAGGGGCAAAATTTGAGTAGGACATCCGAAGAATCGCTGGCACCTGGCAAAATAGTCGCTCTTTCTGAAATTCTGTCATCGCCATGGGACGATTTTGAAGGCATTTTGAGGGGAGATTTCGAATCCTGGCTGGAGAATGAGAAGAGAGACTTCGATTTATACCGTAAAAAGAATGGCTGACTACACTCTTTTCAGGTATTTTTTCGTATCGAGAGCGACAGCGGCAACGATGATGACGCCTTTGATGATGTACTGATAGTATTGTTCCAACCCGACGAAGGTCATACCATATGATATTATAGTAAACATCAGAACACCTGCTACTGCACCCGATACCTTCCCTATCCCTCCGCTAAATGAAATTCCGCCAACGACGCATGCGGCAATGGCATCCAGCTCATATCCAAAACCCGTGCTCGGGTTGGCGGAACCGATTCGAGCCGCCTCTAGATATCCACCGATTCCATAGAGTATGCCCGCCATGACATAAACCAGAATGGTGGTGCCCATAACGTTCACCCCGGAAACCTTTGCGGCTTCCGGGTTTCCACCCACCGCATACATGTTCTTGCCGAAAACCGTTTTATTCCAAATTATCCAGATGATAAATGAAACAATCGCCGCGATTAACACAAGATACGGCACACCGACACGGACGCCCCTCACCGTAAATTCCACAAGTCTACCGGTGGAAATTGCCGTGTAGAGCCGGGCATGGCCTCCAATCGGCTGGGCACCGCCCGATCCCATATCAAAATAAATCTGAATCACGCCGTATAAGACAGTCATCATACCCATCGTGGCCAGAAAGGGATGGATCTTGAATTGGGCAACCACCCAACCGCTTATGGCGCTGAAAAAAACCGCGGCGCAAATAGCGATTAGCATTGGCAGCAGTACGGACATGGCTTCCAGATTCGGGTAGAATCGACCTGCGTAATCCTGACGCTGCAGCATGGATGCCGAAACCACCGCGGCCAAACCCACCATCCTGCCTAAGGAAAGATCGGTGCCCTGGAGGATGATGATTCCCGCAACTCCCAAGGCGAGAATTAACCGAACCGATGACTGTGTAAGAATGTTCTCCAGAACTCTAAGAGAAAGAAAACGGGGGTCCAGTATAATGATTGTCAGAATGATTACCAGGATAACCAGATAGATCGCATTCTGTACCAGAAGGTCCATCCACTGTCTGCCGGTCATCCCTCTGATTTTTTGTATGAAATTTGCCATCAGATCTCCATTTCAGATTACCGCCTCTGCCGAATTGATCAGGTATTTCATTGCGAGGTTGAATATTTCAGTTTGATTTGTTTTCTCCGTTTCAACTATACCAGCCATCCGTCCATTGCTCATCACCATAATGCGGTTGGTAATCCCTATAAGCTCCGGCATCTCCGAGGAAACCATAATCACGGATTTACCATCTCTTGCCAGATTGATTATTAGCTGATATATCTCGAATTTCGCTCCCACATCAATACCTCGGGTAGGCTCATCAAGCAGCAAAATATCCGGATCGGTTAGAAGCCAACGTCCGATTACAACCTTTTGCTGATTTCCGCCGCTCAAATTTCTGATTTGCTCCCTGTAACTCGGCGTTTTAATACGCATATTGCCAATCTGAGTTTCCGTATCTCGCACCATACCCCTGTCGTCGAGAAGGCCAATGGCTCCCCTATACGATTTCACATTGGCGATAGTGCTGTTGAAAGTAATATCAGCAACTGGATACAGACCTGTGCTGCGTCTTTCCTCTGTCAGAAGAGCAAAGCGATTATTGATGGACTTCTGCGCGGTATTGTTATCAGTTTTCCTTCCATCGATATAAATCTCGCCCGATTTTAGAGTTCGGGCGCCAAAAAGTGATTCAACCAGTTCAGTCCTGCCAGCTCCAACCAAGCCGGCGATTCCCAGAATTTCCCCCCGACGCAATTCAAAGCTAACATCACGGATAAACGGCGGGTACTTGGTAGCCAGGTTTGAAACCTTCATATGTACTGCGCCGGGAGCATTGGTTCTCGGCGGAAAACGATGGCTCAAATCCCTCCCAACCATCATGTTGACAATCTTCTCCAAGCTTAGATTCTCTATCGCTTCGGTGCCAATATACTGCCCGTCCCTTAGAACCGTAACCTCATCCGACACCTCGAAAATTTCGTCCATTTTGTGGGAAATATAGATTATTCCAACACCCTGATCCCGTAACACGCGTATCATATCGAAGAGCATTTTAACTTCGTTGTCTGTAAGCGACGAGGTTGGCTCATCCAAAACGATTATTCTCGCCTCATAAGAAACCGCCTTGGCTATCTCAACCATCTGCCTTTGAGATACAGAGAGCGTATCCAACTTCAATCCCGGGTCTAAAGAAATACCAAGTCTCTTGAACAAAGCCTTGGAGGCCCTGTACATAGTCTTTTCGTCAACAAAGGGCCCCCTTGTCGGGTATCTGCCAAGCCAGATATTGTCGGATATGGTTCTCTGGGTAACTTGGTTAAGCTCCTGATGAACCATTGATACGCCATTTTCCAGGGCGTGCTTTGGATCGATGAAATTGAATTCCTTGCCTTCGAGAAAGAACCTGCCCAAATCCTGCCGGTAAATTCCAAAGAGACACTTCATCATTGTGGACTTTCCGGCCCCATTTTCACCCATCAGCGAATGAACGCTGCCCGGGCGAACACTCAGGCGGACATTGTCCAAAACCTTTATTCCAGAGAATGATTTACAAAGGCCCTCGATACTCAGCAGATAATCATGCAATAGGCACCTCCCCCGAGGCCGCAAAAACAACCCAACCCTGGCGAAGAGCACTATCAAACCAGGGCGGGCCTTTTAAACCGGCGTCCGTCTAAATTCAATCAAAGGATAAGGGGTTCTCAGATTCCGCAACCGGTCCTGTTTTAGCGAAAATCTTCGTAGTTCTCGGGGGTAACAGCCACATAGGGCACTCGCACCGCCTTGGACAGGTTATCTTCTATTATCCATTCTGTGTTCTGGGTTACATCATTGCCCATGGCGGCATTGACAGCCAAGTCAACAGTAGCGCGAGCCTGTCCAACACCGTCGTTTAAAACAGTGCCATTCATTTCGCCATCTTCGATGTGAGTTAGAGCCTGATCGAGCGCATCCACACCATAGAGCGGCAGCCACACGCCAGCGGCCTTTAGCGCGTTAATTGCTCCAAATGCCATTCCATCGTTGTTACAGATAACCAGTTCGATATCATCTCCAAACGACGAGGTTAGCCAAGCCTGCATCTTGTCGTTTCCATGTTGGGTAGACCAGTTCGGATCAGCCTCCAAGGCCAGCTGCTCAACCGGAATCCCCGCGTCTCGGAAGGCCTTAACCGATTCAACAGTTCTAGCCTCGGCATCCGGGTGTCCAGGTTCTCCCTTTAGCAGCACATACTGAACCGTACCGTCATTGTTCTTATCCCACTCGGGATGATCCCTCCAATCAGCCACCATCATCTCACCCTGGATGATACCAGACTCGGCGGAATTGGTACCCACATACCATACCTTATCATAGGTACCCATGATACCGGCCTCCGTGGCTTCCTTGTTAAACAGAACTAAAGGAATATCAGCGGCTGCAGCCTTTTCGATGACGCTGGCAGCAGAGGCTGGGTCAACCAGATTGATGGCCAGAACATTGACTCCCTTGGCAATAAAAACATCAACCTGATCATTCAGCTTGGCCTGCTGACCCTCAGAGTCGACTATTTCGATCACAACGCCCTTTTCGGCCGCATATCTCTCGAGCTCCGGCTTCATTACGCCATTCATGAAATTGTCCGCAAAGCTGTATATGTTGGCACCTATAACAATTTTTCCTCCTTCTTCAACGCCATTAGCGAAAAGGGTTGCAGACATAATGAGTAGCGCAATTGCTACGATAACTATTGATTTTTTCATAAGCAGAAAATCCTCCTTTGATTTACTCCCGCTGGCATAGTATCAGGGAACCAGCAGAATATGCAAGACTACCACGTAGTACTACTATTTAGGAGAATTTCACTTGAGAATGAAGCATTTTGGTTTTCCGCTAGAGCATTGGACAAAATGCTTATCTATTTGTATCCTGGATGCAGGAAATCTGACACGGAGATAAAGATATGCGAATTTATAAACACGGATTGATCTGGCTCGTAATTCTTGCATTGACTGTGCTAAATGGCTGCGGATACAATCGCCTGGTTAGCCTTGAAGAGGGTGTTACAGCAGCCTGGGCCCAAGTGGAGAATGTATACCAGAGGCGGATGGATCTAATTCCCAACCTTGTTGAAACCGTAAAGGCATATGCCAAACACGAACAGGATACCTTTGCAGCTGTAACCGAGGCCAGAAGTCAGGCCGGAGGCGTAATGAACATCGACGAGGATTTACTCAACAATCCCGAAGCTTTCGCACGCTTTCAGCAAACACAGGATAGCCTTGGCTCTGCACTGCAGAGGCTGCTTGTGGTAACCGAGAATTATCCGGAACTAAAGGCCAATCAAAATTTTCTCGCGCTTCAAGACCAGCTCGAAGGCACCGAGAACCGCATTGCAGTCGAGCGAATGCGGTTTAACGAGGCAGTACGTAGCTACAACACACTGATCCGGCGCTTTCCCCAGGTGATTGTTGCCCGGATAGCCGGTTTTGAAGCCAAACCCTATTTTGAATCGGCAAGCGGCGCTGAAGTCGCCCCAAAGGTGGAATTCTAAGATGGCTCTTCTAAGCTCTGAAGGCACCGAAAGAATTAGCCAGCTAGTAAAAGAGGCGGAGGCCGAGAGTGGAGGCGAAATCTCCGTCACAATTATCCAGGAATCGGATGACTACGCATTTAGAGAATTGCTCTTTGGCCTGGTATTGGGCATTCTGACATATGCGCTTCTAGCGGTTTTCATTAATCCCCTCGGGCGTCTGGTAGACAAACTCTTCTGGAGTGCTTCCGCTCTTACTCTCCCCCTCCTTATGCTTACACTGTCTTTCATCATGGGCTCCATATTCTACTTCCTGTTCCAAATACCCGCCCTGGATAGGCTCATTGTAGGCCGCAAGCGCATGGCCGAGGCAGTCAGGCGGAGGGCTCTGAGGCATTTTGTCGAGGCTGAAACCTTCAACACGGTTGATAGAACAGGCATTCTGCTGTTTATATCCAACCTGGAGCGACGGGTTGAATTGATTGCCGACAGGGGCATCAATTCACTTGTGGCGCCTGAAACCTGGAACGAAATAGTATCCAACTTGGTTGGCGGAATGAAGAGAAAACAAACTGAAACAGCGCTGGGAACCGCGATCAGGGCGATTGGGAAAGTTTTATCGACACATGTGCCCCGACGCTCCGATGACAAGAATGAACTTTCCAACAAGCCCACGGAGCTGGAAAAAGGATCATGAGTGTGAGAAGACTGGGAGTAAATAAGAAACACAAACCGCGGAGTTTGGGCATGGGAGGAATTGCCCTTAGCCTGATTCTCCTAGGGACTCCAATCTCCGCCCTGGAAGTTCCCCCATTGAGTGGACGCATCAACGACAATGCCGACCTGTTGTCGCAGACGTCAGAAAGCGAGTTGGAAGGCTACCTTGCAGGACTCGAAAGAACAAGCGGGGTTCAGGTAGCGTTGCTTACCATTTCTACACTGTCGGGAGAGAATCTCGAGTCTTACAGCCTCAAGGTTGCCGAAGAGTGGGGATTGGGCGGCAAGGAGGATGATAGCGGCATACTGCTACTGGTTGCAGTGGATGAACGCAAGATTCGCGTTGAAGTAGGCTACGGCCTGGAATCGGTTCTAACAGATGCAAAAAGCGGCTTCATAATCAGAGATATCATTGCCCCGGAATTCAGAAAGGGCAGCTATAATAATGGAATAACTGCCGGCATCAACGCGATAGGCGAGGTGGTATCCGGCGAACTTACAATCACGGCCGAGCAAATAGAAAATTCCGAGAAGAATGAAGGAAGGGGAATGCCGATATTTGCTTTGGTATTTCTGGCCGTATTCCTTATCGGATTCTTCGGACGCAGGCATCGACGCAGAGGCGTATCGCCCCTGGGCGCATTTTTTGTTGGTTCAATGCTCGGCAGGGCGTCTAGAGGCGGCTCATCATCTCGC
>Ga0209568_1000342_pt1 | contig 16201 bp, 13 predicted proteins | sample WorMetOlspDAHAB2_FD_187406 | JGI IMG/M metagenome (GOLD analysis project Ga0209568, IMG submission 187406) | Marine gutless worms symbiont microbial communities from Max Planck institute for Marine Microbiology, Germany - Olavius sp. DAHAB.2... ...
CAGTATTACTGACTATGTACTTTCTAGTATGTACTCAGATCTGTCTTCGGTTCCGGTTATCTCAGAAGTCCAATCATACATAACATCCTGATCTTTCCAATATTTATCTAATCTGGTTTTAAATGTATTTACACAATCTACAGCAACAACATAATCTGGTAGACTATTCCAAATTGCTGTCATCATCTCGCCGACAGCAATTTTTTTTAATCACAGAAAGACTACCTGTGTGCCCACTAAGCCTAAACCTGACACTAACCCCAACCCTATCGAATGTTGAAAGTGTTCAGTAGAGTAATATACCACAAATCACATTGATGGCAATTATCTACTACAAATTTTAAATAAAATGCTTCGGCAAGTTGACTAGTCCGCGACTTGACTGACGCGAGTTACTTTGTCGACGAATTATCAGGCGACCAGTAGAGTACTAATGGTCTTTGGTCTCTGGAAAGTTGTGTTCACTGTGTTCACAAAAAAACATACTTTTCTCTGGTACTACTAAACACGGCGAAGGACCGCAAGAGAAGCTCATGATGGCTCCACAAGGTACCGGTACCACAAGGGAAGCTCCGAAGGGTTAGGGTTAGAGAACGTTTCATTACTCTAGTTTTATATTTATTTTACATTACGTTATTCCAAATAATACGGTAATTATAAAATAGTGTACTTGACATTTAATTTATTGATGATGTTATTTTTAGACAGACCTATTTGTTTCAGCAGTTTGCTTATTATCTGTGTGAACCATGGTTACACGAGTTTCTTTGTGGTCTTTTGAGTGGTCCCTGAGTGGTGTTTAGTATGACCCCTTTTCTCTCTACTGGTGAACATGAAACATAATGATCACAATTTGGTAAACTCTGTTACAAAGCAGTTAAATACAGTATTTGGACAATTCACTGACAAACAACTCGTGATAAATCAATTTGCAAGCTGGTCAACTCTTGAACTAGATGGTCTGCAGACTAATCAACTCATGGAAATGTTAGATGTAAAATTGGGATTAGATAATTGATATGAATGTGATTTTTAATTAGCTGTCAGGGAATTGACTAGTGTGAAAATTATTCAGTCCTTAGTTTGTCTAGTCCACAAATTGACTGACCACGTGTTAGTTTGCTGGCAAGTTATCTGATAGGGTGACTACTCTCTGCAGCTGATCTTTGCATGGAAACATGTGTTCTTCATTTGGTGGCAGTTTCTGTTGTGCTTGTAGTAAATCAACAACTTGACGTTTTTATTAACTAAATGTAGCGATGTTTACAGTTGTACACAGTGATATTTCAGTTTCAAAAATCAATTCAGTTTCAATTACCGTTTTATGTGTTATGGATTCTTTTAAGTTTCTATTGTAATTCTATTTTGGAAAACATTTCCGTTTTAGTTTCAGTTTTCAGTTTTCATATCATTTTTATTTCAGTTTCAGTTTCGGTTTTTATTTCCGTTTCCGGGTATGGTATGTTGGACACGAAATCAATAGCACTCATCTTGTAACTATGTTACACAACAGCATCTATTAGATTACGCTTTGCTCAGTCACATAATTAGGCTACATTCACACCAATTAAGTCTGTTCATTTTCAGGAACACGCAAATCTCGAGATTTTTAGATAGTCTGTTTCTGTGGCCAGCTGTCAGCCATCTGCACACAGAGAAGACCCGTTCCACGTAGGCCTGTGATGCAGGTGCTGCCACTAGGTCTTATGCAAGTGGGGCAAGGAGTGAATAGGTTTCCTGCCGTCTCCTCCAGAAGGTGATGGCATCTTCTTCTGGCAGAGATGCCCGAAGTTCATGAAGGTATTGGTCGATTTGGGCATGTATCGTGGCACAAGTGCTGGAACTGCTGCTCTGACTCCGGTCATCTGCAGACCCAGACTGCTGCAGTTTCTCTGGCAGAAACTTGAATCGTTTCAGCGCTGGGGTGGTGGATGCAGAAGTTGATGGTATGGCTGTCGATGACGATGCCGAATCTGATCGTAAGAAAAGCATCCCCAGATTGTCAGCCAGCCAGTAGGTTATACACTATAGGTGCGTGGGAAAATTAATTACATGGACAGAGATGGCATGGCAAGAGGTAGCGCCCACGTGATGTTTCTGCTGTGTTGTCTCGCTGTCGTCTCAATTTCTGTGAAACGGTGGAGATGCGTCAGATGTGGCAGACGAACGTGTGGCCGCGACACAGACAACAACATGTGCTTGTCATTAGCCAATGTTGTATAACATACACTGTACATCCTCTGCCCAACTCGCAATACACTGAACTAGCATGAATGCTCTAGTCACTAGTGTCGTAATCGGCTGCTGTCCGTTGTCACAAAGTCAATAAATGGAAGCAGAGAAATGCCAGATTTTTTAAAACATTTTATGTAATCATTTTCGTTGTGAAATCAATTTCGTTTCAGTTACTATTACGTTTCGTGTGCTCTGATTCACGTTTCTATTTCGTTTCCATTTTGCAAAACATTTCCGTTTCCGTTTCCGTTTCACTTAACGAAAATATGTCCATTTCCGTTTCAGTTTCAATTTCAGTTAACGAATATATCACTGGTTGTACTTGTACATCAGTCTGGATATTCACATTCATGGTTTGGTGGTGTCTGTTGTAGTTGCTCATTCACATTCTGTGACTTACAGGTCACAGGTGGAAGTTATTGCAGAGATCTAGGAAAAATTGCAGATATATTGAAAGCATTTTGATAGCGTTATATGCCATACTGTTTTATGTGTGTTTCAGGCCCCATTATTGTGATAAATAGACATTGTGATGTGCTGACTCCACAAGTTCTGCGGTCGTCTGCATACTCTGTAACACGAAAAGTGTTGAAGTACAACTGCAATTGCAGACTGCAACTGTAGCTGTCATAGTTGTCGGCACCATAGCTTTAAGCATGTTCCCAGCAACTGGTTCCAGTGTGGAACATCCACAATATGATTTCTTCTCAGAGGAGAATGCTCCCAGATGGAAAGATGTGTTTGTTAGTGCTCTGAGCAAGGTATGATGGCCTCAGCATTGTGGCAATCTTGGTACTAAGACCTTTATACTTTGTGTTTCTATGCTATCACAGGTTTATGACGTGTCGTCTTCTTGCTCTGAATATAGATGGTTTCAAAAATGCACATTGTTTAGCCTTTTTCTTATGAATCACGATACTATGACAATTAATGTGATCTGGAACTAGTTTAAAATGTGGAAATATGTATTCTGTTGATTGATATATTCTTGAATGACTTTGAAGACTATTTCAGCTTGTCTGTATGTAGCATTAGTGTGTGTTGTCATGCTTGCACTGTAGTTGGCTATTCACTGCTTGTAGGTTCAGAAGCAGGTTCATCCATCGTTGACAATCAAGGATGAAGCATTGACGTACATCGAGTCTTTTATTATCCAGATGCTGTCGATGCTGTGTGCCTGCCAACCTCACACGGTTGCCGATATTGAGGACCGAGTGCAGAAGAAGATTCCACATCCAATTGACCACTGGGCAACCAGCGATGCCCAGACTGCTATTGCGAATGATAAGAAGAACAGGAAGACCTTAAATCTTGTGCTACCAATTGACAAGTTACACCAGTTTCTGATAAAGGTATGATAACTTTGCTGTATTAGTATATATTATCTTTGAAATGCAGTTAAATAATATTTTTGGCCGAATTACAACTGTTCATACTCTGCAGTGTCTCATTAATGGCTCATTAAAATTTCAGAAGTTATTCTAAGTTATTTCTGAATTTAAGATATTTCATTTGTTGAAATACAGTACAGATTTGATGAGTGGTTACAGTGTGGAGAACTGGTACTGCTTTGTAACTTTATTGTCATGATCTTATCATTAATGCATATGTATCACAGTGTGATGGATATATGTTTATGTTAGTGCTTTTATTTATTTATTTTTTTTGTTATAGGAGGTTTTGGGGTACAAAATTGACCACCAAGTCACGGTGTATATTGTTGCTGTGCTGGAGTACATTGCTGCCGATATTCTGAAGGTATTGAACACATTGTGATTTAGTCTTTGTTCTGGATTATGGTTTATTCTGCTGTTTGGCCACCTGTAGAGGTATTTTAGTGATAATGCTAATGTCCATCTCAGTGTGCATGATCCCCAAAGCATGATCCACAAAGCCAATAAGTGTGTATGAACACTGACCAGTGCTGTATGGCTATGGCCGTCCATTTGCTGTTGGGATTTGCAACATATGTGCATGTGTTTTGCATATGTTGACATTTTCAGTTTCAGCTATGTCTAGGTTTAAATGGACACAGTGAGAAATGCACTGATCATTGTGCTAGTAAATAGTATCAGTAGCTGAGTTGTCCAGGAGTTGCATAATTTATATTTTACATGTAATCCAGTTTTGTGTGAAGCTGATGCTTGCGAGAGGCACTCGTGTTTTGGAATATAAACATACAGTTCTTTTCTTGTAATTTAAAGAAACAAAAATTTGTGGACATGTAAGTCGAAACTGTCAAATAGTGAATGAAGTATGCGATTGCAGTTGACTGGAAACTATGTCCGTAATATCAAGCATCAGGAGATTTGCCTTCAGGATATCAAAGTTGCCATGTGTGCTGACAGGGTTTGTGCAATTTCACTTGCTTATTTTTATACAGACATGTGAATATCAGAATATTGTAATGTAATTCAGTTGAAAAACTGCAATGCTGATTTTGGGAAAATCAGAAATAAGTTAGTAAAGTGGATAGTTTTAACTTTGTGGTGTCAACTTGAAATAATGTTAACAAAATCTTACTCTGCTTGCTGACTTAGGTAGAAGTCCAGCTTAAAGCTGAACTGTTTTTTCTCAAAGTCATTTGTGATATCACAGATGTGTGATCAACTGTTGTATGTAGAACATCTTTGTGTAAATATTTTCAAACAGTTACGGTACCTTTTGTCAGTCTGGTCTGCACGACTAACTGCACACTTTCTTCTAGTTTTTGCCTTATTGACTGTGTTCCTGGTACACTGTAATTAGTTTCCTCATAGGAAGAACATACAGGAAAGTTTACGTGATGCTTGATTTGGATTTCTTCGACAACGTGGATAATTTGTGACATCCAAGTGATTCAGTCAAAGTGCCGCAGCAAATTTATTGAGTTAATTTTGCAGATATTTGTATGATATGTTATTTGTTGTAGGTGCTGATGGACATGTTCTTTCAAGACGACGAGACGATTGAGGTTGACAATCTGCAGATTGATCATGGTAACACGTCACAGTCGTATGAAGAACTTGTGAGGGATTTCATGCTTGAGGAGAACCAATATCTCCGAGACCTGAACATGATTATTCGTGTTTTTCGTGAACCGTTTGTTCGACTCTATTCACGCAGCAAGGTATGCTGTCGCTGGCAGGTGCTCCTCATAATGCTATTAATTATATATTTGTATTTAAATGTCTGTACAAATATTTGGTTTGTTGTATTACAGCTTTGATACTTGTATGTCATTTAACTATTTCAACTGATTTTCAGTATATATTGTCTTAAGTGCATATCTTATTAAAGGGGGTTTGACATTTGAAGGCTGTGAAAGCAGCTTTACAAGGCCATGATAGACATAGCATTATTTTGATTAATATTGTTAGTGTAATGTAACTAGTGTAATGGAAGCTGTTGCTTGGCATTTATGAAATAATTTGTGATTTTCTGGAAATCCATATTGCTTACTCATATATGATGTGAGCTTGTGGGTTATGTGTTGCTGAGCAGGACATAGACGTGATATTCAGCAACATTCTGGATGTGCATGAGCTCACTCAGAATTTGCTGAGCTCACTTGAAGATACGCTGGAAGCGACGGAAGAGAACGAAACTCCACTGGTTGGATGGTGTTTTGAGGAACTTGCAGAGGTTGTCAACCAGTTGCTGTCGATTGGTCGTTTAGTTGGCTAAGCTGTAGTGTGTTCTGGGCCTGGTGAGTTGACTGGTGGTGTCCACTGGTGGTATATTGGTGTCCAATCCTGAGGTGCTATTCAGGATCGTTGGTCGCATGTACGATACGACATCGGTCGTTCCATGGTGGAACGGTCTGTCGTACAACCGATCGTACGTGTGACCACACTTGCGACCTTTCGTAAATAGCACCCCTGGCATCAAAAGGGATTGTTTTAACCATAACATGGCTCGTGTGCTCAATAACATGGTTAGAGTGCTGGGTTCGTAATCATCATGTCCCTAGTTCGGTCCTTGCACACAGCGCTGTCAAATCTGACCGTGGGCAAGCTGCTCGCACACACACATGAGCCTTTGTTACCAAGCAGTATAATTTAATTTAATTTTGGTAATTAGTGAAAGGGTGGTAATGCTCTGAAGCTATAAAGCTAAGCTTGTTAGTCACAGACTTTGTGGTTTATATCACCGTGTGTGCGGGCTTAGCCTACAGCCTATAGGCTGCACGGCCGCCCTAGCCTGTAACGAACAGTGCTATGGAAGCTGCAGAGCCGCTAGTGGTGCTGTATAAGTGTTATGCCTTTAGCTTTACCTTTTACCTGTGTGATGTGATGAAAGTAGGTGCAAAGGATGGTTTTGGCAACACGTGGCGGCATTTAGAATTATATTCTATGCTAGGACATCTAATATATAAATTGCATTAGTTCATATATATTTGTGTTGCAGAACTTAGAGTTCAATGTTTATGAATCGTACGCTGACGATGTGACTAAAGAGAATGGACGAATGCGGCTTCATGCTTTGCTGCAGAATTCAGATGCCATCATAACACTCGAGGTAACGTGCAAGTTGTTTTGCCGTAAACTATGTATTGTGTACTTTGTAAATGCCCGAATTAGCACATACATTAGTTAGACTCGCCATTAGTGTCCTGATTGTTATAGGTTAAACATTGTTTATTTGGTCACTCTGTTGCACGTTTTGTTTTACATTATGCCGGTGTGTGTTTATAGTCGATGCGCAGTGGCTTTCGTCATGCTGTCAAGTACGTTCTGCCGAGGATGTTGCTCGGACCAGTGTTTCATTTTCTTCATTACTGTGACACACTCAAGGTCTGTGCCATTGGCTTGCATTGTGTTATGCATCGATGTGCCTCCTTTTGCACTGCTTTGCATTGCTTGTTCACCTTTGTCATCATTTTCAGTGCTTTAATTCCCACATAATTGTCACATGTTTGCTCTTAATAAGCTGACATCTGTATATGAAAAAATGGTTTGGTTTTCCCAGATATAGTAGCATTTCTGATAGGTTTATTAAGTTTTAATACTTTTTTGCATAATGGTAAGATGAGATTGTTTGGTAGACTAGGTCAGTTGACCGGTACTGTTGTTTCAGCTGTAATGACAGTCGTGAATAGTAGATTGGATTGTGGCATCTAACCTGTTAGGCATTTTTGGTTGAGGCCTTTCACTCTGTGTCTGTTTTATTTTTGCTATTCTTATTAGTAGTTGTAGTTCTATGTGTGTTGGATGTGTGCATATGCATTATATGGGACTTTGCTGCCTGTAGCAAGTAAATAAGATATATATGTTGCACACTTATTTTATTAAAGTCGTATCAATATTACATACACATACATACACACACAAGAGTTGTTTCTTTCAATTTTTGAGTCACTAATGAGCCAGAACAATAGAATGATTGTGGGTTTTCATTCATCCCAGTCGTTATTAATGCTAGTTGGATGTGGACACCATTACAACCGGCTCTTCTAGTATATTAAAAAAATAAATTTCATTCGATCAGTATTAATGATTATCTGATACAGTGGTTATGTAATGGAAACTATAAAACAGGTGTTCGTTCTTTCTCAGGTTTGATGCACAGCAATGTTTTGATGCGGTGAATTTGCTGCAATGACTGTTATTTATTTAACCTGTCATTCCTGCCATTGCACATGTCTATCTCTGTTGCATGCAGATGTTTTTGGAGAAGAGTTCTGACGATGAAGATCGCACGTATTTAGAAATGGCGATCGGTTTGCTGAATCCAGTGAAAACAGACATTGAGCGAATGCTGGCTTCTAAGAACATTCTCAAACGAAAGCCAGGGTAATTAACATTTGTTTGTTACAGTTAACCATATTGTCGATATATAAAATCGGATCAAAAACTAATTTATACAGTGCCAATATGTTGCAAGGATATCAGAGCATATGTGTATTTAACAAATATAATGACATAAATTAGTCATAACCTGCATATTTAGGTGGTAAAACGTAATAATATTTCTTAAGTGACATTTTCTGCAATTTTTTTGTGAATTGCCTTTTGACTGATTGCTTTTGATGATGATGATGCAAAAGTAGAGTGTCTGTACAAGAAATGCACTGCAGTCTTGCTTGCTACTTGTAGAAATCGGTTAACGCTTTGACAGTCGTACTGTTGTAACAATTATTGTATGTGGCCTGTAAAAGAATTAATCCATGGCATTTATTTGTGGTTAACGGTTGTTGGTATTTTTCTGTCGTTTTGTCAGCTTGAACAGGTTTCGCGGAGGTCGTGCAAACCGCGATATTGCACAGAACAAGATGAACGAGCTGCAGAAGTCGATCGACGGCTGGGAAGGAAAGGACATTGGTCAGAGCTGCAATGAATATATTATGGGTGAGTACAGAGAATCGGTTGTAAGCTGATGATAGGGTGATATGTGTGTGTTTGAATGTTTAGTTAATGTTAATGGTCATTTTTGATGATTTTTAATTAAAGTGTATTAATTGGCTCTAGTTTGAATCATTATACCCTTTTAAATATCAGACATATTGTTTATATATAAAACTGTCAGATTAATTTAAGAGTTTGTTTGGTTTTGTTTTGTCTGCCCGTGTTTATAGTTATGGTTGAATGAATGCGTAATTAGCATTTATGTTATTGTGGTTTGTCATAGTAGTACCAGATGCCAACTAAATGTAAACAATGGTGGTAGTTTTATAGTAATTAGCATTTTCAGAAACTGTTGTTGGTTATGCTATTGCACCAGTGGGTAGTTCTTTCTTTGTAATATGATTAGTGAAACTGTTTGAGGAAGGTTTTCAGATTTTTGTTGTCGAAATAAAATGCAAGACCGGTTTTGGTGTTAGTTAGGTAACCAAATATGCTGTAAGTGTTTGTGGACACAGTACAGACGTAGCAAAAACGTTTTTATCAGCATAGCTTAAGAAGCTTCCCTATTTTGTCTGTAGCAAAAAGCTTATGATTAGATTGCATCATTATTGATGTCACTTTTGTTCGTTATGGTAGTAAGTTTTTTAAAAGTTTAAAACATTGATTTGCACGCTCCATAATTGTTATTATTGTTACATTGCAGAGGGTGCTCTGCAGAAGGTGGTAGGCCGGCGACTAACGGACAGATATGTCTTTCTCTTTGATGGACTGATTATTTTGACAAAGCAGAATAAAAGTCGGATTTCAGTTACCGGACCAGTGGGTGATTACAAGCTGAAGGAGAAATATCACGTGCGGCTTCTTGATATAACTGATCGTGATGATACGGATGGTGAGTGATGATATCTTTGCGGTTTTTGTTTCGCATTAATAGAATCGTTCTGCAGATGGTTGTGCTTATGTGTACCATTTCGTGTTAGTCTTACAGAGCATCATCATTGTTGAGGAACAGCTTACAGTCATTCTAATGTTTTCAGCACTTTGTTTTGTGTCAAATATTTTTCTCCAGAACCAAGAAATCCAAATGAGTTGATTTTGTGCCACATGGATCTCTGTGTATTGTGAAGGTGGTATGACCTTGTGAGGGATGTGAGTGACATCATTGATATGCCTTTGCAAGACTGTCAAAGCTGCCTCATAAATGACACTGTGCAACACTTAATACCCTTAGTTGGGCCTTCATGATACCTGACTAATGTTGTTTGTCTGGTTCTAGGCACAGGGCTGTTAATCATTTCGGCAATTAGACCCAATATTAATTAATATCAAGTCTTTTGCAAGGCAGGTTCTTATTATCACTTTCATAATTTCGTGACAAGAATGCGGATATACAGGCGTTTGTATTTTTTTCACTGGCCACAGAATATTGTCAGAAGTTTTTTAGAGGTGTATTAGTATTTGCACATAACACTAAAGTGTATTATGTTTATAACAGAACTGAAGAATGCGTTTGATTTACAAGTTCGTCAGCATCCAGTTATTACGCTCGTTGCAAAATCAGTCGAAGAGAAAAACGGCTGGTTGAGTGCACTCTTCTCTCTGAACAGTTGGAGGTAAGTGTGTTGTCTGTTGTCGATGCTGAAAGGATCGTTAGATGACAGCACTAGACCAAGACAGGCTTATTGAAATTGCATGGATGGATGTCACTTGTTATACTACTGGAAAAGCGAATTGCCAATTCTGATATAGGAGACATTTCGTTAAGTGCTAGAATTGAAATTTCTGCACATTAGTGCACATGTGATGTGTGATAAGGCTAGGTTTTCTCTACGTAAGGATAAAAAGCAAAGTTTCTAGAGTAAATAGCATGCAGCTGTGAAGATATTCAGCTCAACCATGTTATAAATTACTCCAAGAAAGATAATGGCCATGGCATTTTACAATTATTCTATTTTAATCTCATGTTTCAAATTGTTGCAGTATTGTTGTTGTAGATAATCAGGTTTGTAGTCCGCTGTGAGCTAAACATTTCATTGATGTGTGCTTGTATGTGATCAGTATGTTGGAGAGACTGTTAGACAGCAAGCTGAAGGAAGAGGAATCTAAGCAGCCGTTGAAACTGCCATCTCCAGATCAGTACAGGTAATGTCGTTTACATTGCGTATATGAAATTTACTTTAGTGTACATATATGCTTGTCATTAGCATTGTGGAGCAGGCTTGAGCAGTTTTCGAGTTCTCATAAAATGGTTGGTAAGCCTGATAAATTTGATTGGTCCAATCCAAATTGCAGGCGCTGAACCCCATTTTCCAATTCAGCCAAAGTGCTGAGATGAGAGAAGGTATCCTAGTATATTGGTACTGTTTTTGGCTTGTTGTATTGGAACGTTGAAGTCGCATTGATCTTCAAATGACCTCAAGTGCTTTTACTGTGATGATTTAAAAAAACGAATTATTTTACGATTCAAGCTCAACGTGTGACAATTTATGACGACGATCTTTTTTGCAGATTTGCGGTCGAAGATTCCGACAACAACATCGTGTTTGAAGAGTTGCCAGCGAATGCTGTCCGAGAAAGTCCGTTGATACGCGGCGGCACGTTGGTGAAGTTGGTGGAACGACTGACATACCACACGTACGCAGATCCGAAGTTTGCCAAGACTTTTCTCACAACATATCGGACGTTTTGTCGCCCCGAAGACCTCTTGTCTCTGCTCATCGAAAGATATCCTTTCTGTGTATTATCAAGAATGATTGCTTTTTGTTTGTGTTCTCTCGGCAGTTTTATTACTTAATTTTGCAGGACTTGTTTTCATTGTGTTTTTGTAGAATGTTGAGCCCTATGTGATGCTTAGGATCTGCAGGACAAAACCACCTTGTGTCCTTGCAATGTGTTGTAAGAGACGACTAAGCCGGGGTAGCTTGTTGCATTTTGAATCTGTTATAATTTAGGTTTAATATCGAGTTTTATGCAGTTTTGTATTCTCCACTATTGTTTAGTTTTTTTCAGTATTAGTTGAGTGATTGGCTGTCAAAACCACCTCCGCTATAACCTTAGCTGGGCCCTGCCAAGGTGTTGTTAGACTTGTTCACTCATGCAGTCACTGGAATTTTGAGCATTTTTTCTTGACGGTTGAGTACATTTGAGATTCCTGAGCCGTGTGTCATGTCACCGGGCGTGTCATGTGACATCAACGACAGTGAATGCCTCACTCTGAGAGATGACCTCAAGCGATTTCGCAATGAATACAGCAAACCGGTGCAGTTCAGGTCTGTTCTGAGCCTCAGTCTAAATTTTGTGAGTTTGTTGTGTAGATTTATGATACAGCAACGTGTGCCATATGTTTATTTTTATGTCTGTTCCTAAGCATATAATTCAGTAAACTGTCACATGTGCAGTTTTGTGATGTGGTCTTTTTTTCTGCTCAACACGATATACAGTTGTAAACTGTATTACTAAACTTTTCCCTCCGTGCTGGCACAGAAGGAATGAAGCACCTGTCCCATACCCGTTTTGGAAATGATTCTCGATTTTCTCTTAATTGTGAAAAATTGAATTTGTCTTTTATTCTATATTGAACATCTGGTATCGTGGTGTTGCTGACATCATGTACTATGACAAACAATGCAAAAATTGCCAAAAGTTCTAAATTGCATTCTATGAAATCAGATATCATAATTATTTTTTATACTAAGCAGTTCCTGACTTGCTTCAGCCAATATCTACCGGCTGATGATTACAAGCTTGCCACCTCTGGCAGAGATTGTCCGAACAGTAAAATCGTGTTTTAAATATCTATATCCTTGAATATATGTTAGAGGTCAGTATTACTATTTAAATTATCTGACGGTGCAATGCTGCCTTGTATTTCACTGCTGTTAATCATGTGAGGTTGTGCAAATGCTGATGTGGCTGTTGAAGGGTGCTGAATGTGGTGAGGCACTGGGTAGACCAACACTGGTATGACTTTGAGTACAACATCGATCTTTTGTTCAAACTGAAAGCGTTCCTGGGTTCAGTGAAAGGTAAAGCGATGAAGAAGTGGGTCGAGTCGATCACCAAAATCATCGAACGGAAGGTAAAATGTGATGTGTTTTAGCATGTCACTGTTGCCTTGCAGTGTAAAAATAAGCTGCACTTGTTCAAATAATTCTGTTTGTCGCTAATGTATTAGCTAATAATTATACAGCGTCATCAGCAACGATTGTCTCTTTGAAACTATTTGTGTGTGGTTAATAGTTTAATGACCAGCAATAAAAGCTGGAGTTTCACTGTACTTTATGTGCTTTAGCATAATAGAGGCTTAGTGGAAAGCATGCCCAGTGTATATACTTAGGCGGTGAGTCATTTCTTATATCAGTTAAAGAATATTTGAGATTGTTTAACATCTGACAAGAATGAGCATGAAATTCCAATGCAATGACATTTTTTTCAACGAGATGTGTAATGTGTTCTCTAGCTGTCACCTTCTGTTTTAACACTGCCGATCATGTGGTCTCAATACTGACTGCTGTGACTGTGTGTCACTCAGATATGTTAGTACTAGCTCATTAGTTTTGAAACAGAATATGAAATTTTCACTAGGTCAGTTGTGGAGTGTTAGAAGAATTTTTGTGATGTTCTGTAGAGTTCGGGCGAACGGGAAAAGCAGATAACATTGAACAGTGTTCCTCCGCCAATAGAAATGCATCTCAGAAATGAAGAGTACGACCTGATGACGGTATGATTCATTATAATTATTATGTCTGTTGCTACTTATAGTATTTCCTTTTCCTGATGCCATCATTTGAGTATTTCAGACAGCATTTTCCACGTAACCTTTGACGAGCTGCTTTTCCCTGCGAACCACCTGGATGAGTTGGTACCAGAAACAATCTCTGGCTTTCATTCGCACTGACATGTTGCTGACACGTCTGTATATGGATGTAGACTGGAGAGAGATGATAATGTAGCCCTGATCCCTCTGCACTTTTTTCGTGGGTCATTTGTGTTAACCTGTCATCTGCATTGATGTACTGATGGAAAAAGGAATGAAATGCATTACATCCACTGAAATTCAACTCCGTGCAGATTTTGCCGACAAAATCCTGTCTGAACAGTTTGGAACTCGCCTGATGGCCATTGAGTCTGAACACTTCAGGCGGGACTTGAAAACGTATTTCTTCGCTGGGCTTTAGAGACATGAGCACGTTGGAGGTGTCACCGTTTCACAGAATAATGCTATACAAATCGACATATACTTACTTAATTAATTACTTGACTCTAATGCACGATGAGTGTGGAAGTGAGTGTGTGCACGTTTGCTGTGCAGTTGCATCCAATTGAGATCGCTCGCCAGTTGACGCTGCTGGAGTTTGAGCTATATCGGGCCGTGAAGCCTTCGGAGATGGTTGGCAGTGTGTGGATGAAGAAGGACAAAACGACGACGTCGTTGAATCTGCTCAAGATGATGCAGCATTCGACGAAGGTTGGTTTCTGTTCTGCAGTCTGATGAGATACGTGAAACCGATGTGGAGGAGTGTCTGATGTTGCCATGACTACAGTTATTTATACTGCTAGACAGGGGAGTTGTAGCCCATAATTGAACGTGCTCAGAGCACACAAGAAATGTTGGGGTAACTGTAATGCTTTTAGGCACTGTGACTTTTGCATATTTCGCTTTCCAGAGACTATGGATAATTTGCCGAGTCCTGGGGTTGTAGTTTTGTGGTTTACAGATCTGCACACTGGTTTTATTGTTGAATTTTGAATGTTTTGGAGAGTAATATGCTGCAGTTGTTATGGTACATGCTTGAAAGTAGTTGTTCTGTGTGCGCATGTGTGTGTGTAGTTCACATTTTGGCTGGAGAAGTGCATTGTCGAGACGGAAAATCTTGAGGAGCGTGTAGCAGTTGTGTCACGCATTCTTGAAGTGATGAACGTCTTTCAAGAACTGAACAACTTCAGTGGAGTCATTGCCGTTGTTAGTGCTCTCAATTCGGCTCCTGTTCATCGGCTGGATCACACATTCAGTGTAAGTCTGTTATGTTTTTGTTTCTAATGGATACTTTGTGTGTGGCATAGTGGTTAGGCATTGGACTTGCGATTGGAGATCGCGTGTTCCATTCCCAGCTGCTGTGCTGTCGAGTGTGACCAAGGGCAAGCTGTTCACACATATTTGCCTTTTGAAACCAAGCAGTGGAATTCTGTAAGCTGTGGGAAGGGCACGCTGTGCAACACAGTGGCTCCTATGTCTTTTCCCTGGTGCCTGGCTCAGGGCCACAGAATCAGAGATCGGTGCTATCTTATGGTCCAAGTGGCTTGGGAAGGATGTTACTTTTTTACTGTACTGTAACAGACTTTTGTCAGATTGAATCAATAAGCCAATTTCTAAATGTATTCATAAGTTTATGTACATATGCATTACCATAGGCAAAAATATTAAATAATGAACATATAAATAAACAAGCAAGAAAGTCATCCAGTTTTCGTTCATTTCAATTGCACAACATTAACATTCATTAGAAAAGTGTTAAAGCTGAAATATGAGGCACGCATGTGACAAAAAACTAGTAATTGACCATAACTAAAGCAGTCACGAATAAAACAACATAGAATATTTAACATAAATAAATGGAAATTTGATGCTTTTTTGCTTGCTTATTTGTATGTTAATCATTTGATATTTTTGCCTATTGTATGCATATATAAAACTTATGAATACATTTGGAAATTGGCTAATTATGTGTTTTATTGATACGTAGCATTTGTGTGGCCATTTTCTATATTTTCTGTGCAGTATTGTTTCTAGTTCTTGTACCATCAGATTTTTCATGTTGTTACAGGATATTCCGCTGAAAATTACGAATTCGTTAAAAGAGGCTCAGGAATTGATAAACGACCACTTCAAACGCTACATGGAAAAACTTCGTTCCATTGATCCTCCATGTGTTCCATTCCTTGGTAAGGCATTTGGTACTGGACACTGAAACTCCGAGTAAATTACAGTAATAGATTGCGATGTGCAGTGTTATGTGACAATTTTAATAGCATTTCGTGTTTAAAAACTAAACCCTGTGAATCAGTTTTGCGTGCTGTTTTGATGGTTTTTGGCATATACACTGTAGGTTGCCTTTCATAAGCTGTAGATGCACTTCAACCCTTTATTTGAGATAAATTAAAAATACTCCTATAGAAAATTCTCTTGTAGAATTGTTGGAAATCCATTTAGGTGTCTGTATATCAAAGCTTGTCATGTTGCAGTGCTATTTTGTGAAAGTTTCAGAAAGAGTTTCTGTATTGTCTGTTGACCTGTGTACGTTTGTAGGTATGTATTTGACCAACATATTAAAAACAGAAGAGGGCAATCCCGACTTTTTGCCGAATAAGCCTCCTGACATTATAAACTTTAGCAAACGGCGGAAAGTGGCCGAGATCACTGGAGAGATACAACAGTATCAGAACCAGCCGTACTGCCTTACTGTTGAGCCTACCATCAGGGTATGCACATCTAGTTCGTTTATTTTAACTCTTTCGGTGCTGACTAAATTTTTATTACTTTTGTCTGGGTGCTGAATATTTTGCACTGTGAAAGTGAGTATATATAGCATGTTATAATTTTACTCAATAGAGGAAACAAATGTTATTACTTGATACTAATG
>Ga0209568_1000343_pt1 | contig 16172 bp, 15 predicted proteins | sample WorMetOlspDAHAB2_FD_187406 | JGI IMG/M metagenome (GOLD analysis project Ga0209568, IMG submission 187406) | Marine gutless worms symbiont microbial communities from Max Planck institute for Marine Microbiology, Germany - Olavius sp. DAHAB.2... ...
CGTCGCAAGTGAAGTCTGTGCGTAGGGGAATGCCGCGTGCCATGGAAAAACTCCTCTGTTTTCCATGTTGAATCACACCCCGCCTAACAGTCCCTTAATGAGTCAAACTTTTTACAGCTTGGTATTACACTTTACAAAAAAGTAAAGTGATTAGTGCGCCGGCCCTCACGTTCCCTTGAGGTCCGTCAATTGAGCATTGTCATGAAAACTTGGACAGTTTACATAAATCGAATATGATGTTGCCGGTAACCGCTGATCGCGGACCGAGCGAACGGTGACACGGGAGGGAGTTGTCGCATGGAGGAGTTCCCCATTGTCTGGCTGGTGGCCAGCCTCGGGTTCGGTCTGGGCATGGCCTTCGGGGCCACCGCGCAGCGCACCGACTTCTGCACCATGGGCGCCATTTCGGACATCGTCTTCATGGGCAGTTGGAACCGCTTCCGGGCCTGGATGCTGGCCGTCGCGGTGGCCATGATCGGCAGCCAGGCCCTGCACCTCATGGGCCTCATCGACATCAACAAGTCCATCTACACGACCACCAACCTCGCCTGGGCCGGCGCGGTTATCGGCGGGCTCATGTTCGGCTTCGGCATGACCATGACCGGCGGCTGCGGCAACAAGACCCTGGTGCGCCTGGGTGCCGGGAACCTGAAGTCCCTGGTCGTCGCCCTGGTCCTGGGTGTGTTCGCCTACATGACGCTGCGCGGCCTCACCGGGCTGGCGCGGGTCGAGATCGAGGGCGCCACCAACATCGATTTGAAGGCGGCCGGCTGGGCCGCGGGCGGCATCCCGGACATGCTCACGGCGATCACCGGGATGGCGGCGGCGACGGCGCGCACGGCGGTGCTGGTTTTCGTCGCCGGCGGGCTCTTGGTGTTCTGCTTCAAGGACGCCGAGTTCCGAAGCTCCAAGCACAATATCGCCGGCGGGGTGATCCTCGGCGCCCTGGTGCCGGCCGCCTGGTACGTCACCGGCGTCGTCGGCTTCGACGAGTTCGAGCCGACGCTCCTGAATTCCTTCACCTTCGTCAACCCGGTGGGCGAGTCCATCCAGTACCTGATGACCTTCACCGGCACCACCATCAATTTCGGCATCGCCGTGGTCGGCGGGGTGATTTTCGGCAGCTTCCTCGCCGCCAAGGCGTCGGGGACCTTCCGGGTCGAATCCTTCACCGACGCCTCCGACATGGTCCGCCACATGATCGGCGGCGCGCTCATGGGCATGGGCGGGATTATGGCCATGGGCTGCACCATCGGCCAGGGCATCACCGGCATGTCGACCCTGGCGCTGAACTCGCTGATCGCGCTGGTCTCGATCTGCATCGGCGGAGTCTACGGCATGAAGTACCTGGAGGAAGGCACCTTCGGGGATGCCCTGAAGGCCATGTTCGGGGCGGAGACCTGACCCGACACGCCTGCGCACGGCGTGCGGCATGGGGATGGCCGGGTTGGCCATGCCGCTATGTCCGACGCCCCTGGCAACCGCCGCACCACGCCGATAACCCCTCCGGGGGCTGAACCGAAACCTTCCCCTTCGATAGCGCACCCTGGTCGAGAACCGTCGACCATGCTATTTGTGATGTTTCATACAACGAAACATTTTTTCATATATTGAAATTTCTCCCGGTTTTAGGTATGTTCCCTGCCCAGCCTGGCGGCCCGCCAGCCGCCGGACGGATTCGCCATAGCACCACCCCGGGGGAACACACCATGCCATCCGACCAGACCAGCCCGCCGCCGAGCGGCCCGCTCGCCGGGCTTCGCATCCTCGATATCTCGACCATCATCGCCGCGCCCGTGGCCAGCGCCATGCTGGCCGATTTCGGCGCCGAGGTGATCAAGGTGGAACTGCCCGGCGTCGGTGATCCGCTGCGCGCCCTGCCGCCCCACAAGGACGGCGTGCCGCTCTGGTGGAAGGTCACCAACCGCAACAAGTTGGGCATCACCCTCGATCTCCGCTCCGATGACGGCAAGGACCTGTTCAAGCAACTGATCAAGAAAGTGGACGTGCTGACCGAGAACTTCCGGCCCGGCACCATGGAGCGCTACGGCCTCGGCCCCGAGGTGCTGCACGAACTGAACCCGGAATTGATCATCCTGCGGGTGTCGGGCTACGGCCAGACGGGTCCCTTCGCCGGGCGCCCCGGGTTCGCCCGCATCGCCGAGGCCTTCGCCGGCTTCACGTCGGTCTGCGGCACCCCGGACGGCCCGCCCCTGCACATCGGCTACCCCGTCGCCGACGCGGTGACCGGATACTTCGGCGCCATCGGGGTGCTGGTGGCGCTCTATAACCGCAAGGCGGATCCGGCGGCCGGTGGCGAGGTCATCGACTGCTCCTTGGTCGATTCCATGCTGCGCCTGAACGAGTTCCTGGTCATCGAGTACGACCAGCTCGGCGCCGTGCGCGAGCGCTCGGGCAACCGCAGCCAGTACGCCGGCCCTTCCAACGTCTATCGGACCAAGGACGACAAGTGGTTCTCCATGAGCGCGTCCGCGCAGACCATCTGGGAGCGCCTGGCGAAAGCCATCGGCCGGGCCGAGCTCATCGAGGACGCGCGCTTCAAGACCAACCCGGACCGGGTCAAAAACGCCGATGCCCTGGATGAGATCATCGGCGCCTGGTTCGCCGAGCGCAGCCTCGTCGACGCACTCGAGATTTTCGAGGCGAACGGCGTCTCCGGCGGCCCCGTCAACGACGCCCGCGACATCTTCAATTCCGAGCACATCCAGGCCCGCGAGGCGATCATCGAGGTGGACGACAAGGACCTGGGCAAGGTCGCCATGCAGAACGTCTTCCCGCGCCTCGCCAAGGCGCCGGGCCGGGTGCACAGCCCGGGGCCGGGGCTCGGCGAACACAATGAAGAGGTCCTCGGCGGCCTGTTGGGCCTCGATCCCGCGGCCGTCCAGGAACTGCGGGACAAAGGCGTCATTTGAACGGACGCCCGGGCGCCCGGGCGCGACGCCGTCAGGCGGCGCGCACCTGGCTCAGGAACTTGTCCACCTCCGCCTGCAGGGTCTCGGACTGCGTCGACAGGTCGCTTGCCGCATCGGCGATCTGACCCGCCGCCGTGCCGGTCTCGCCGGAGGCTTGGCTGATTTGGGTAATGTTGGCGTTCACTTCCTTGGTGCCCGCCGCCGCCTGCTCCACGTTGCGGGCGATTTCCTGGGTCGCGGCGCTTTGCTCCTCCACCGCGGCGGCGATCGCCGAGGAGATCTCGCTCAGTTCGCCGATGGTCCTCGACACATTCTGGATGGCGTCCACGGACCCATGGGTCTCGGCCCGCACCGCATCGATCTGCCGGCTGATCTCCTCCGTCGCCTTGCCCGTCTGGGTGGCCAGGTTCTTGACCTCCGAGGCGACCACGGCGAAGCCCCTGCCGGCCTCGCCGGCACGGGCCGATTCAATGGTCGCGTTCAGGGCCAGCAGGTTGGTCTGCTCGGCGATATCGGTGATCAGTTGCACGATCTCGCCGATCTTGTCGACGGCCGTGGCCAGGCTCTGGATCTTTTGATCGGCGTCGCTGGCGCCGGTCATGGCCTCCGACGAAACCTGCGTCGACTTGCTGACCTGGCGGTTGATCTCGGAGATGGACGAAGACAGTTCCTCGGCCGCCGATGCCACCGTCTGGACATTCGTCGACGCCTCTTCCGAGGCCGCGGCGACGGCAGAGGATTGCTGCGACGCCTGGTCCGCCACCGTGGCCATGGTTGACGCCGAATCGCGCATTTGACTAGATGCCGAAGCAACCTGGCGGACGACACCACCGACGCTGCTTTCGAAATCGTCGGCCATGGCCGCCATCATCTGACGCTTCTCGGCCTCGGCGCGTTCTTCGGCGGCCTTCTGTTCCTCTTCCATCTTCTTGACGCGTATGGCGTTGTCCTTGAACACCTGCACGGCGGCGGCCATCTCGCCGATCTCATCGGCGCGGCCCTGGCCCGGGATTTCGGCCTCCAGATCGCCATCGGCCAAATGCGTCATCGCCCCCGTAATGTCGCTGACGCTGTTGGAAATGTTGCGCCCGATCACCACCCCGACGGCGACGCCAGCCAGGGTGCCGATGACGGCCACGGTGAGCAGCAGCGTGACGCCGGCCTGTTCGTCGGCGAGGGCTTGCTCCACCGATCCCGCGGTGAACTTCTCCAGCTCGAGCAAAAGCGCCTCCAATTCATGGTCCAGCTTCTCCTGCTCGTGCTCCACGGTCTCCACCAATTTGCCAACGGTGCCGGCTTGGCCGCTCTTGATGGCGTCCAGGACTTCGAAGGCATGCTTTTCGTAATCGACGTGTTCCTTCTCGATCTTCTTCAGGATCCCCAACACCCTGGTGAATTCCTGGCGCGCCGTCTCCGAATGGGCGTAGTCGATGCCGTGCTGGGCCAATTCCTCGGCTTCCTTGATCTCCTTGTCGGTCTTGTGGGCGAGTTTCTTGAAGGCGTCGACGTCGCGCTTGAAATCCGTGCCGGCGGTCACGCCGGCGCTTCTGAGCGCGCGCTCCAGGATGATCGCCTGCTCCAACTGGTGCAGGGTCACGGCGGTCACCTTCTCGGTCAGCGGGATATCCTCGTGGGCGATTTCCTCAAGCTCGTTACCCACCTTGGCCATCTTCCAGATACCGACGCCGGCGACCGACACTGCCGTGATGCCGATCATGGCGACGATGATGTAGATGCGTTTGGAAATAGACATTGAAGTGATCCTTCCGCCGATATTGTGCTCTCGTTCTCGGCGCCTTTGGTCTTCCGAACGTGAAATGACGCGCCAAACCGGAACCGGTTGCGACCAACTTAAATCTGGCAGCGACGCAGGGAAACGATCAATTTAGCAGAAGGATATCCGGTGGGACCGTTGGTATATGCGGGGGCGACCGCCGTATACATGATAAAATTGTGTGTATTCCCGCGAAAACCGGCAATCACCGGTGTTCCGCGCAAAGGATGTGGCCAGAACATCAGGGTTCGGCCAGGCGAACCCAATCCTGCCAGGTGAGCGTGGCCACCAACTCGAAACCAAGATCGCCGCCCGGTTTCGGCCTGAAGACGCCGCTGCCCGCTTCATCCGGATAAACGTCCGTGGCATCACGAAGCAGGTTGCCGTGGCCGACGATGACCCGGTTGGTGCCCTTCGGCGGCGCCGTCGCCAGCACGATGCGGGCCCGCTGGATGACTGCCTTCCGGCCGCCCACGTAGTCCGCCGCGCGCATGTTCATGATCTCAAGGGTCGGCGTCACCTTGCCCAGGTCCAAGAGGTTGGCGGTCTGCTCGGCCCGGCAGTATTCGCTGCTCATCACGGAGCCGACGGGAATCTTCAGCGCCCGCATGGCGGCGCCGATGCGTTTCGCCGTCGCCACGCCCGCGGATGAAAGTTGGCGCATGCGCTTCGGATCACAGCTTCGCCAATCCCAGAGCTTGGTCACGTGGTCGCTTTGGCTCCAGTCCGTCTCGGCATGCCGGAAATAGATGTTCAGGCCGCCACCGCGCAGGGCTTCCAACAGGGCCTGGCCGGAAAGCTCCTGGGCGGGCGCGCCGCCGGTGAGGCCGATGAGGAACAGGCCGGCGCCAAGCCAGATTGCCGTGAATCGCCGCATGGGACGCGCCTACCAGAGTTCGACCTTCTTGCCTTGCTCCTGGTAATGCTCGAAGCGGGCCTGCAGCCAACGCTGGAAGTTGGGCTGCTTGGTCATGCCGTCCTCCTTCACGTAGACGAAGGTGTGGTGGAAGTGGAAGGGCTTCCAGTAGCCCATGAGGCGCCAGATCTCCTCGTCGCGGCCCGACTTCTTGCCGCCGCCGGCCAGTTTCATGGGAAAGAACTGGATGGTCGGCGTGAACTGCACCCGGTACTTGCGGGCCAGTTTCTTCTCCGTCGTCACCTCGCCGTCGAAATCGGTGACCTCCTTGTCCCCCCACATGTTCAGATGCAGGACCACGAAGTTCTTCTTGATGTAGTCGACGGTCTCCGGCTGGCGCAGGTTGACCCGGTGCATCTCCCGGCAATAGGGGCAGCCGCGCTGCTCCCAGAAGATGGCCAGATGCTTGCCGGCGGCCGCCGCCTCGGCCACGTCCTCCTTCAGATCGAGGAAGGAGTTATGGAACCAGGGCTGGATGTAGAGGCCTTCCTCGTTCGGCTCGATGGCCGGCAGGAGTTTCTTTTCCCCTGCCCCGGCGTCGCCGGCCACCAGCATCATCCCGAACACCAGCCCCACGGCGGCAAGTCTCAAACCACGCAGAATCATCCGGCCCTCCCGTGCCTTCATGAACATATGCGAATAATCGAATATCTTAAGCGCCACCCGGCACCCGGCGCAACTCACATGGCCGCGAGCCCATCAGGCGGCGGGATCCAGGCGGCTCCGGTCGCGATCCCGCCACAGCGTCTCCGCCTGGGTCTGGGCCGCGTCCGTGGTCTCGGCCCGACCCAGCAGCTTCAGGGCGAGCGCCATGGTGCCGGTGATTGCGGCGTCCGCGTAGGCGTCCTGCTCCTCGCCCTTCCAGACGGCGGCCAGGCGTTCGACGGCCATTTCCTCATCGACGAGCTGTTGCGGCTCGGGCAGCAGGGCCGGCCAGTCCTCGGCGCCGGCCTGGCCGTCGATGAAGGTCTCCACGTGCAGGGCCTTATTGGGACGGCGCTCGATCTCGCCGCCTTCGCCCCGGAACACGGCGGCCCGCTTCTCACCCAGGATGCGCATGGCATCGCGGTGAATGGGCATGAAGCTTGGATGGAAGATGCCCTGCAGGACGGTCGGCGCCTCGAAGGGATTCAGGAGCCGGCAGATGGTGTTGGCCGGCGAGCGCAGGCCGAGCACCGGTTTCATGTTGATGATCTGATCGAGGCGCGGGCTCAGGTTCTCCAGGGGCAGATAGGCGAAGCCGGTGGTCGCCAGTTGCGCCGCCGCCTGGTCCAGGGAGCCGGCCACCGGCAGCCCCAGGACCTTCAACGTCTCCTTGGTGTAGAGCCGACCCGGCGTGTGCCCGTCGGTGCCGTGCATGAAGATGCGGACCCCGCCCTGAACCAGGCCCAGCACGGCCAGCAGGTACCAGGGCAATTGCTTGCGCTTGCCGGCGTAGGACGACCAGTCCAGGTCGACGGTGGGCGCGTCCGCCGGCACCTGCAGGTGCTGCCTGGCGCCGCGCACGAAGCCGGCCACTTCCTCGGCCGTCTCCTCCTTCAGCCGCATGAGCATGAGGAAGGCGCCCAACTGTTCCATCTCCACTTGGCCGGCCATGATCATGCCCCAGGCGGCGGCGGCTTCGTCCTCGGTCAGGTCGCGGCTCTTGGTCTTGCCGCGGGCCAGAAGGCGGATGTATTGCGCGAAAGGATGCTCGGTCATGCTGGAATCCACTAATTTCTCGACAATTCTCGGCGAAATCGCCGTCCTTTGCCAGGGCCAAGGAACACATCCGGCCATGTTCACGCCTTAACAGGGATCAAATATGGATCAATGGCGGCATATACAATGCTCACATTCACAAGAGGTAAAGTGACGCCATGAACCGAAAGACCACCCCGTGAGCGAGCGCGAGCAAACCGATGTCCTGGTGATCGGGCTCGGCCCCGCCGGCAGCCGCGCCGCGGCCTTGGCGGCGGCCGGCCATGAGGTGATCGCGCTCGACCGCCGCCGGGAAGCCGGCATCCCGGTGCAATGCGCCGAATTCGTGCCGACCCTTCTGGATCAGGAACTGGACGGCCTCAGCGACGTCACCCACCAGCAGGTCCGCGAGATGATGACCTTCGTCGAGGACGAGGCCCCCGACGTGAAGACGGATTTCCCGGGCCGCATGATCGACCGTGCCAAGTTCGACGCGGCCCTGGTCGGCCTGGCCGAGGAGGCCGGCGCCCGGTGCCGGTTCGGCACCGCCGTCGAGGCCATCGAAACGGACGGCAGCGTCCGCCTGAGCGACGGCCGGCATATCCAGGCCCGGGTGCTCATCGGCGCCGACGGGCCCAGGTCGCGGGCCGGCCGGGCGCTTGGCCGGGTCAACACGGAGATGGTGGAAACCCGTCAGATCACGGTGGCGCTCTACGCCGCCCACCATACCACGGACATCTTCCTGTCGACGGAGATCCCCGGCGGCTACGGCTGGCTGTTCCCGAAGGGCGAGGTCGCGAACCTGGGCGTCGGCGTGGTGCCGGAAGCCAAGGACCGGCTGAAACCGATCCTCGACAACCTGCATGACTCGCTGGTGATCTCGAAGCGGCTCGGGCGCCGGGTGCTGGGCCACACGGGCGGCCCCATCCCCGTCGGCGGCATGCTCGATCCGGTGGGCCGGCTGGAGCAGACGCCGGTTCTGCTGGCCGGCGACGCGGCGGGCCTGGCCAATCCGGTGACCGGGGCCGGGATTTCCGCCGCCGTGATCTCCGGCGGCCTGGCCGGCGCCGCCGCTGCCGCATTGCTGGACGGCGACACGAGCGCCCTCGCCGCCTACGCCCGGGAGTTGGAGAACCTGTTCAAGCCGGCCCTCGACCGGGCCCTGGTGAGGCGCCGCGAAATGCTGGCCCGCCACGCCGAGGAAACGGCGCCGACCCCGGAACATCTGCGCCGCGGCTGGATCGCCTACCCGGCCCACTGGGCCGCTTGACCGCGCCATTCCCTCACGACCGGCGGGTTTGATGGAAACGCCGCCTGCGTTACCATCACCGGGAACCTTGGAAAGGGCCGGAGATGGCGGCGCGGCTGCCTCAAATCCTGAACGTCGTCCTCGCCGCCGTGCTGCTGAGCGCCGGTCCGGCCTGGGCGGAGATGGCCGAACGTCTGGCCCGTCACGGCCTTGCCGACGCCCGGGTCGGATTCCATCTCGTCGACCTGGCGGACGGCACCCCCCTGGCGACGCGATCCGCCGACAGCCCCTTCATGCCCGCCTCCACGGTGAAGCTGATCACCGCCACGGCGGCCATGGGCGTCCTCGGGCCGGCGCACCGTTTCCGCACTTCCCTGCTGGCCACGGGGCAGGCCGCCGACGGCGCCCTCGCCGGTGATCTCTACCTGAAGGGCGGCGGCGATCCGCTGCTCGCGGTGCAGGATTTGATGGCCCTGGCCGAAGGCCTCCGGGCGCGGGGCGTGAAGCGGATCACCGGGGAGTTCCATTACGACGCGACGGCGCTGCCAAGCTTCCCCCGCATTGACGCCGGGCAACCGGCGGCGGCCCCCTATAACGCCGGCCTTTCCGCCCTCAGCCTGGATTTCAACCGGATCAGGGTCCGCTGGGAGACGGCCGGCGACGGCGCCGCGATGGCGGCCCTTTCACCGGCCCCAGGCGCCGGGCGGATCGTCGCCGCCGAGACCGACCCGGGGGCCGGTCGGCCCTTCGATCCGGTGCCGGGCGGGGCGGCGGATGTTTGGGCCCTGGCCCCCCGGCATCTGGCGGCGCCGACCGGTGAGGCGGAACTGCCGGTGCATGATCCGGCGCCACGCACGGCAGAGGTCTTCCGCGACCTGGCGGCGGCCACCGGCATAGAGTTGCCGGCGCCGACGCCGGGCGCCGCGCCGGCCAACGCCCGCGCCCTGGCCAGCGTCGAGAGCCCGCCCCTGGCCAGACTGCTGCGCCCGGCCCTGGCGCATTCCAACAACGTGGTCAGCGAGTTGCTGGGCCTCGCCGCGGCCCGGAAACTCATGGGCCGCGCCCCTCAATCCCTGCAGGCTTCCAGCGCCGCGGTGCTGGACTGGCTGGCGGCGGAAATGGGCGATCTGGAGCGTCGCGGCCTGAACCTGCCCAACCACTCGGGCCTTTCCGCGGCGGCCCGGGTGACGCCCAAACAGATGCTGGCCGTGGTGCGCCACTGGGCGGGCCGGCGCAGAACCATGGCGCTGCTGCCGGCCGGCGGCTGGCGCGACAGCTTCTCAGGCCGTTTCCGCGACCCGTTCGTGGCCGGGCGTGTCTGGGGCAAGACCGGCACCATGCATTACGCCACCGGCATGGTCGGCGTGTTGTTCGGCCGGACCAGCGGCCGGCGCCGGGCCTTCGCCCTTTACCTCATGGACGATGCGAAGCGCGCCGCCTACGACGCCGATCCGGCCCGCGAGGCCGCCGAGGCGCAAGCCCGGGCCGCCGATTGGATCGAGCGGGCCAAGGCCCTGGAGGAGGAACTGGCCGCCCACTGGGTCGAAGCCTATTGAGCCCAACGCCCCGGAATGCCAGCCTGCCGGGCGAGAAACCCATCAATGCCGAGGAGCATTCGCCGTGAACTACCTGCCCATCCTCATCGATATCCGGAACCAGGACGTGCTGGTCGTCGGCGGCGGTCACGTGGCCGCCCGCAAGGCGCGCGGCGCGCTCAGGGCCGGCGCCCGGGTGACCGTGCTGGGTGATACCGACGATGCGGCCATGGCCGCCTTGTCCGACGATCCCAACTGCCGACGGATCAGTGAGTCCTTCAGCGCCGAGAAACTGAAGGGCGTGCGCCTGGTGTTCGCCGCCACCGACGACGAGGACTTGGCGCATAGCGTCTCCCGGGCGGCCCGGGAGGCCGGCATCCCGGTCAACGTCGCCGATAAGACGGCCCTCTGTTCGTTCATCATGCCGGCCACCGTGGACCGCCACCCCATGGTCGTCGCCGTCTCGTCCGGCGGCGACGCGCCCATCCTCACCCGCTCGCTCAGGGCCCACCTGGAGACCCTCCTGCCATCGGAACTGGGGCGCCTGGCTGAGTTCGTGGCCGACCGACGCGATCGGGTCACTGCGGCTTTTCCCGACTTCGAGGCGCGGCGGAAGTTCTGGGACCGGTTCATGGACGGGCCCATCCCGGAGCTCCTATCCGATAACGACGAGGCCGGCGCCGAACGGGCCTTCGAGATCGCGCTCGGCGCCGCCGAGGCGGAAAGCCGCACCGGCAAGGCCGGCTCGGTGGCGATCGTCGGCTGCGGCCCCGGCGACCCTGACCTGCTCACCATCAAGGCGCTGCGCCTCATGCAGCAGGCCGACGTGGCCGCCGTCAACGCCGACGTGCCGGCGGCCGTCGCCGAGCGGGTCCGGCGCGACGCCGAACAGATCGACATCGGGCCGGGGGACATTCTGTTCGGCCTGCCCGGCGCCATCGACGCCCGCGTCGAACAATGGATCGGCGAGGGGAAATCCGTCGTCCGCCTGGGTCTCGGCGACTATCCTTCTTCCGAGCAGGGGCTCAAGGAAGCCGCCGCACTGGCGGAGCGGAATATCCGCCCCATGGTCGTCGGCGGCGTCGCCGCGGCGGCGAAAGGCTGAGCCCGGTAATTCCCTATTCCAACTAAGTGAATTCCCTAATTGCCTGACCGCTTGATATTTTATAATAATTGAATATGATCGTAGCTGTCAGGGAAACCAAGTTTCGCCGGACGGTGCTCAAACGAACGAATCCGCAGCGAATGCGGCCGTACAGGGAGCCACCGGCAAGGCGAGACCAACGGAGGAGAATTACCTTGGGAATGAGAACCTTGGCCATTGCGGCCGTGGGGGTTGCTTTGTCGTTGGCCGTCATTGGCGACGCGGCAGCCGCCGAATTGGTGAAGTACAAGGTGGTCGATGAGTCGTCCATCCCGAAATCGCTGACCGGCAAGGCCGGCGACGCGAAGAAGGGCCGTGCGCTGGCCATCAACCGGAAGAAGGGCAATTGCCTGGCCTGCCATGTCATGCCGATCCCCGAACAGCCGTTCCACGGCAACATCGGACCGAGCCTGGTCGGTGCCGGCGAACGCTATTCGGAAGGCGAGCTGAGACTGCGGGTCGTCGACCCGAAGGTGGTCAACGAAGATACGATCATGCCGTCCTTCTACAGGAACACGGGCTACCACCGGGTGCTGAAGAAATTCAAGGGCAAGACCGTGCTCTCCGCCCAGGAGGTGGAAGACATCGTTGCCTACGTGAAAGCCCTCAAGTAAGGCCCGGTCAACCGGTCGCTTACGGTGAATAGAGAACCAAGGAGAACAAGATGATCCGCAAGACGTTGGAAACACGCCAGGTCGGGCGCCGCGAATTGATCGCGATGTTCGGGGCCGGCGCTGTCGCCGCGATGGGTATCGGCTTGACCCCACGCACGGCGGCAGCCGACGCCAAGATGGTGGAAGACGCCATCAAGAAGACCGTCGGTGACAAGAAGCTGCAGGCGGGCAAGATCACGCTCGACCTGCCGCAGATCGCCGAGAACGGCAACACGGTCCCCATCTCCGCCGAGGTGGAAGGCGATTCGGGCGGCGTCAAGTCGCTGCACATCTGGGCCGACAAGAACCCGCGCCCGGACGTGGCCTCGTTCCACTTCACGCCCATGAACGGCCGCGCCAAGATATCCACCCGGATCCGCCTGGCGAAAACCCAGAACATCGTCGCCGTGGCGGAAATGACCGATGGCTCGGTCTACATGGCCAAGTCGGAAATCAAAGTCACCATCGGCGGCTGCGGTGGCTGATCGGGAAACAGGAGAAAAGACAATGGCAAAAACAAAAGCCCGCGTGAAAGTGCCCAAGTCCGTCAAGAAGGGCGAGGTCTTTCAGGTCAAGACCCTGATTTCCCACAAGATGGAGACGGGTCAACGCAAGGACAAGAAAACCGGCAAGAAGATTCCCCGGATGATCATCAACAAATTCGTCTGCCAGTATAACGGCAAGGACGCGTTCGTTGCCGATTGGCATCCGGCCATCTCCGCCAACCCCTACATGGCTTTCTTCCTGAAGGCCGGGGACAGCGGAACTTTGGACTTCACCTGGACCGACGATAAAGGCAATACACATAAAAAGTCGGCCAAATTGAATGTCGGTTGATAGGGGAGCAATCATGGGAAAGGTTCATCTGGGAACACTGCTGGTGGCGGGCGCCATGCTCGTCGCCGGCAACGCAATCGCCGATGACGCTATGTACAGGAACGGCGATATTCGCAGCGGCTACACCTACCTGACGCCGCAAACCAAAGGCATCCAGAACGACGACTTCGAAAACCCGGGCATGATCTGGGTCGACGACGGCGAGAAGCTCTGGAACACGGTCGACGGCAAGGAAGGCAAGGCCTGCGCGTCGTGCCACAAGGACGCGGCCACGTCCATGAAGGGCGTCGCGGCGGTCTATCCGAAGTACGACCCGGGCTTGAAGAAAATCAAGAACATCGAGTCGCAGGTCAACTTCTGCCGCAAGGAACGCATGGGCGCGAAGCCTTGGAAGTACGAATCAGGGCAGCTTCTGGCGATGACGGTCTATATCCGCCATCAGTCCCGCGGCATGCCCATGAACGTCTCCATCGACGGCCCGGCGATCCCCTTCTTCAAGGCCGGCGAGAAGTTCTACAACCAGCGCCGCGGGTCCTTGGACATGGCCTGCAAGCACTGCCACATCGACAACGCCGGCAAGAACGCCCGGGCCAACCTGTTGACCCAGGGCCAGACCAACGGCTTCCCCACCTACCGCCTGAAATGGCAGAAGGTGGGCTCCACCCACCGCCGCTTCCGGGGCTGCAACAAGCAGGTCCGGGCAACGCCCTACAAGTACGCATCGGATGAGTACATGAACCTGGAACTCTACGTTGCGTGGCGGGGCCGCGGCCTTCCGGTTGAGACGCCCGCCGTCCGCAACTAGGACCGGCGCGCCGAGCCGAAAGAATTGGGGGGTGCGCCCCGGCGCATCCCCCTCCTTTTTCCAGCGGAAGAGGTTCGAGAAATGTTGGACAGACGTCAGTTCATGCAGGTCGCCGCGGCGACCGCCATCCTCACCGGCACGCCGGGGGCCTTGGGACGCGCCGCGGCCCGCCAGGCGATCAGCCAGGACGATCTCCTGAAGTTCGACGCCAAGGGCCAGGTGACGCTGCTCAACTTCACCGACTGCCACGCCCAGTTGGTGCCGCTCTATTTCCGCGAACCCTCCATCAACGTCGGCGTCGGCGAGGTCCACGGCCTGCCGCCGCACCTGACGGGCAAGGATTTCCTGAAGAAATTCGGCCTCAAGGCCGGCTCGGCGGAAGCCTATGCGCTGACCAGCGAAGACTTCGCCGGCCTGGCGGCCAGCTACGGCCGGGTCGGCGGCCTCGACCGCATGGCGACCCTGGTCAAGGCGATCCGTGCCCAGCGCCCGAACAACACGCTGTTGCTGGACGGCGGCGACACCTGGCAGGGCTCCTATACGGCGCTGAAGACCTCCGGCGAGGACATGGTGGACGCCATGAACGCGCTCGGCGTCGACGCCATGACGGCGCATTGGGAATTCACCTACGGCACGGAGCGGGTCCAGGAGCTCAAGGACAAGCTGAAGTTCCCGTTCCTTTGCGGCAACGTGGTCGACACGGAATGGGAGGAAGGGGTCTTCGATCACACCAAGTTCTTCGAGCGCGGCGGCGTCAAGATCGCTGTCATCGGCCAGGCCTTCCCCTACACGCCGGTGGCCAACCCGCGCTACATGATCCCCACCTGGTCCTTCGGCATCCGCGAGAAGCTGGTGCAGAAGCGGGTCGACGCGGCCAATGCGGCGGGTGCGGAGCTGGTGGTGCTGCTGTCGCACAACGGCTTCGACGTGGACCGCAAGCTGGCATCCCGGGTGAACGGCATCGACGTGATCCTCACCGGCCACACCCACGACGCCATTCCTGTGGCCATCAAGGTCAAGGACACGCTTCTGGTGGCGTCCGGATCCCACGGCAAGTTCCTGGCCCGTCTCGATCTCGAGGTGAAGGGCAAGAAGGTCGCGGATTACGCCTTCCGCCTGATCCCCGTGTTCTCCGATGCCATTAAGCCGGACCCGGAGATGGCGGCGGTGATCAAGAAGATCCGCGCCCCCCATGAGAAGGAAATCAGCAAGGTGCTGGGCCGCACCGACAGCCTGCTTTACCGGCGCGGCAACTTCAACGGCACCTTCGACGACCTGATCTGCGCCGCCATGCTGGAGGAGCGCGACGCTGAGATCGCCCTTTCGCCGGGCTTCCGTTGGGGCTCCAGCCTGCTGCCCGGCCAGGAGATCACCGTCGATCACGTCTACCACCACACGGGCCTCACCTACCCCAACTGCTACCGGCTGGAGTTCACCGGCCAGTTCCTGAAGGAGATCCTGGAGGACGTGGGCGACAACCTGTTCAACCCGGACCCCTACTACCAGCAGGGCGGCGACATGGTGCGGGTCGGCGGCATGGCCTATGCCATCGACATCAAGAAGCCCATCGGCCAGCGCATCTCCGACATGACGCTGACCAAGACCGGCGAGCCCATCGACCCCAAGAAGAACTACGTGGTCAGCGGCTGGGCGTCCGTGAACGAAGGCACCAAGGGCCCGCCCATCTACGACGTGGTCTCCAACTACATCGCCAGGAAGAAGACCGTTAGCGTGCCGGAGAACCGCAACATCAAGATCACCGGGATGTAAGCGGGCCATGGGCGGGTTCGACGTTTCCTTCGCCGGCGCCTTCGTGGCCGGCCTGTTGAGCTTCGTCTCGCCCTGCGTGCTACCCCTGGTGCCGCCCTATCTCTGTTTCCTGGGCGGCGTCAGCCTGGACCAGATGACCGGCGACGGCGAGGATGCCATCGATCCGAACATCCTGAAGCGCGTCTTCATCGCCGCCTTCGCCTTCGTCTTGGGCTTCTCCACCGTGTTCATCGCCTTGGGCGCCACGGCCTCCGCGCTCGGCCAAATGGTCGGCGATTACCTGGATCTCCTCTCGAAGATCGCCGGTGGGGTGATCATCATCCTGGGCCTCCATTTCATGGGCCTGTTCCGGATCGGCATCCTTTACCGGGAAGCCCGCTTCCACGCGGAATCGAAGCCGGCCGGAATCATCGGCGCCTATGTCATCGGCCTCGCCTTCGCCTTTGGCTGGACGCCCTGCGTCGGCCCGGTGCTGGCGGCCATCCTTTTCGTCGCCGGCAGCGAGGATTCCGTCGGCCAGGGGGTGCGCCTGTTGGCCGTCTACTCGGCCGGCCTGGGCATTCCGTTCCTGGCCGCCGCATTGGCCGTGAAGCCCTTCATGGGTTTCATGGGCCGCTTCCGCAAACACATGATGACGGTGGAACGGGTCATCGGCGGGCTTCTGGTGGTCACCGGCGTCATGTTCCTCACCGGCACCATCGCCGACGTGGCCTACTGGCTTTTGGAGGCTTTTCCGGTGCTCGGCAAGACGGGTTAGGGATAATGAGACCTGTGTGCGGATAGCGGTTTACATGGATCGCGGATTTTGATTCTCTCGTTTCTGGAATTTGAACGGGAGGCTTGGAGATGGCGCGGCGGACGATTGGGCAGGAAGGT
>Ga0209568_1000344_pt1 | contig 16126 bp, 16 predicted proteins | sample WorMetOlspDAHAB2_FD_187406 | JGI IMG/M metagenome (GOLD analysis project Ga0209568, IMG submission 187406) | Marine gutless worms symbiont microbial communities from Max Planck institute for Marine Microbiology, Germany - Olavius sp. DAHAB.2... ...
GCGCGACAACTGGCTGTCCAACCGGATCTTCCAATCCGACGACCAAATCGTCGCCCTATGCTGCGAGGCCTGGAACAGGCTCGTCGAACAGCCCTGGAAGATCATGTCCATCGGCATGCGCCAGTGGGCCCATGGGTTCTGATCAATGCAGCTTGGTATAAGAAGTCAATTAATATCTTGATATCATTTGGCAAATCAGACAAGAACCGGAGGAAATGCCCCCCTTCAGGGTGGTAAAACCCAATCAAATAAGCGTGAAGAGCCTGGCGTCCGAGAGCGGCGACGCCGCGGCGAAGCGGCATGTCCCGCGCTGGCACGCGGCCGGCGGAGCCGCCATAGACAGGATCGCCGACGACGGCGTGACCGCGGGCCGCCATGTGGACGCGGATCTGATGGGTGCGGCCGGTGGCCAGGCGGCACTCGACGAGGCTGGCGACCGTGCCGAACGTCCGCAGCACGCGGTAGCGGGTGAGCGCCGGTTTTCCGCCCCGCGTGACCACGGCCATTTTCTTGCGGTTAGCGGGGCTGCGGCCGATCGTGCCGGTGATTTCGCCCTCGGCCGGGCGCGGCACGCCCCAGACGACCGCCTGATAGCCGCGTTCGATGCGGTGCTCGGCGAACGCCGCCGTCAGGTGCCGGTGTGCGACATCGGTCTTCGCTGCCACGATCAGGCCGCTGGTGTCCTTGTCGAGGCGGTGGACGATGCCGGGGCGGGTGATGCCGCCGATACCGGAAAGCGACCCGGCGCAGTGGGCGAGGAGGGCGTTGACCAGGGTGCCGTCCGGGTTGCCGGTCGCCGGGTGGACGACCAGTCCGGCAGGCTTGTTGACGACGATCACATGGCCGTCCTCGTAGCGGATGTCGAGGGGAATGGGCTGGGCGCGCGGTCGCGCAGGCGTCGGTGCGGGGACGTCGATGACGTAGACCTCGCCTGCGCGCACCCGCCGCGCCGGGTCGCCGACGGTGGTCAGGTTGGCTTCGGCGCGCACCCGGCCGTCTTCGATCAGCGCCTTCAGCCGGCTGCGCGACAGGTCCGGTACGGCGTCGGCGAGCAGCCGGTCGAGGCGCTGCCCGACCTTGTCGGCGGATACCGGAACGGTGTAAGTGGAAGCGGTCACCACGAGAGACTGAACCGGAATCATGCAAGCGCTCAAGGGCCTGGTCGTCGGACTGGGCGTTCTGATCATCGCCGGGTTCGCGCTTCTCGCCTACGGCTTCTACTTGAAGATCACCGATCCCGAGTTCCGGGTGACCAAACCGTCGCCCGGAGAGGCGGTGGCCCAGGCGGCCTCGCAGGCACCCTCGACACGGGCGCCGGCGCCCGTGGCCAGCCGGTTCGGCGAAGTACGGCTGGCCCTGCCCGAGGGCTGCACGGTCGCGGAGATGCGGCCCGACGGCGGCCGACTCTACCTGCGCATCGGACCTGAGGGCCTGTGCGAGCGCATCGTCGTCGTCGAGACCGCGACCGGTGCCGTGGTCGGCACCATCGCCATCCGCCCGTGATCCTGATCCCGGCGCCGCTGCTGAAGGTCGTCGTCGATGCCGCCGAGGCGGCCTATCCTGTCGAGTGTTGCGGTCTTCTCATCGGGCGCGCCGATGCCGCGGCGAGCGTCGTCGTCACCCGCGTCGAGCCGAGCCCCAACCGGTCCGAGGGCGGCGGCTACGACCGCTTCGAGGTCGATCCGGAGTTGCGGTTCCGGGTCATGCGTGACCTCGAGGACGGGCCGCACCGGATCGTCGGGCACTACCATTCCCATCCCGACCATCCGGCCCAGCCGTTGCGGCGTGATCTTGACGGCGCCTGGGAGCCGGACCTGGTTTGGCTGATCACCTCGGTGGTTGCCGGCCAGGCGGTGCAGACCACGGCGCACGCCGTTGACGCCGACGGCCGCCAGTTCCGCGAGATCGGACTCCGGACCACCGATTGGCAGCCGTACCCGGAACGCCCGGCGCCGGACGGCGCATGATCGCCGGCCACCGCAGCCATCGGCAATTTTTCACACACGACCAACGAGCGCGGGTTATGATCCCGCCGGTTTTGAGCATTCCCGCGGTGCGCCCATGGTCCCGGACCTGATCCCCGAGTCCAGCTTCCTGATCCGCATGGCGGACGGCACGACCAAGCAGGTCAACCCGTTCACCGGCGTCGAGGTTTGGACGGTACCGGGCCGCGCCGACCGGCCGCTTGGGATCAAGCGGGAGGCGGTCCGGCCGCTCGATCCCGCCGATCACGATGCGCACTGCGCGTTCTGCGCCAAACGCTATCTGGAGACGCCGCCGGAGAAGGCGCGGCTGGCCTACGTCGATGGCGAGTACGAGACCATCCGAAATCTCCGCGCCGAGCAGTTGTTCGATACCGTTGCCGAGTTCCGTCGGGTGCCCAACCTGTTCGAGATCGTCGCCTTCGACTACTGGCAGAAGAACTACGGGTATTCGCTGCCGGACATCCTGGAGATCCGCAAGAAGGCCTACCTGTCGACCGACGAGGGCCGCGAACATGTGTTCCGCGTGCTGCAGGACCGCATGCGCCTGCACGGCAGCTCCCCTGAAGAGATCGACGCGGTCACGCCGGCCGAGATGACCCAGATGGCCAACGCCTTCTTCGGCGGAGGCCATGAGCTGATCATCGGCAGGCGGCACTACGTCGACGGTGCCGAGGACGATTCGCAGCTGGCCTCGTCTGGCACGCTGACGCCCGAGGAGCACTACCAGTACATCCGCTTCACCGCCGAGGCCGTGCGCGACATCTACGTCAACAACCGCTACGTCCGTTATGTCGCGGTGTTCCAGAACTGGCTGAACGCGGCCGGCGCTTCGTTCGACCATTTGCACAAGCAGCTCGTCGCCATCGACGACCGCGGCCAGCAGATCGACCAGGAACTACGGCTGGTCCGCGCCAACCCCAACATCTTCAACGACGCCGCGGTCAACTTCGCCGGCTACCGCAACCTGGTGTTCGCCGAGAACGAACACGCCATCGCCTTTGCCGGCTTCGGCCACCGGTTCCCGACTCTGTCGATCTTTTCCAAGAGCTCACGGTCGGAGCCGTGGAACCATTCGCCCGAAGAACTCCGCGGCGTGTCGGACATCATCCACGCCTGCCATGCGGCGATGGGTCTGGACATTCCGTGCAACGAAGAATGGTACTACAAGCCGCCCGATGCCGACGCGCCGATGCCGTGGCGGGTGATGATCAAGTGGCGGCTGCAGAACCCGGCCGGATTCGAGGGCGGGACCAAGGTCTACGTCAACTCCATCGACCCGGTGTCGCTGCGCGACAAGGTCGTGCCGCAGCTGTTCGAGCTCAAGAACGCCGGCAAGATCGCGCCGATGCAGGTCGCCGTGGAGTGCGACTGCATCCCCAACTGCCTGCGCTACAACCCGTCGGTCCGCGCCGCCATCGACCGCGAACCGCTGGCACCGCGGCTGGTCGGCGGCGGCGGATCGCCGCCGGGTCAGGCCGGCGCTGCCGGTGGCGAGTAGCAGCGCCAACGCGCAATCCGCTTGATCCCGGACCACCCGATTGGGTACATCTGAGGTTCGGCCTTGCGTCCCCTTCGTCTAGAGGCCTAGGACACCGCCCTCTCACGGCGGCAACAGGGGTTCGAATCCCCTAGGGGACGCCAATTATTTCAATGCACTAACTGATCTGGCGTCGCGGGTTCCTCCGAATTTCCTCCGAATCGGTCATATTCGGCATGGATGTTCGCGCTGCGTTCCGGCCCGCGCCTCTTGCCGCCGCCTGATTGCGGTCGCGCCTACTGAAGGGCGTCGCCGGGACGGGGCGCTCGACAGACGCTTTCCTCGAATCCGCGTCGCTGTTCACATTATGTCGCTGCGTCCGCGAACAGTCCCCGACGTTCGCCTTTCGGTTGTTTGAGCCTCGGAACGGCAGTAGCGTGACGATACCGACGGCGTGCCAGACGGGGGGAGCGTGCCGGTATCGATCCAGGAAGGCCAAATCGTCACTGGGCCGCAGTTCAACGAACCCATGCGGGTCGAAACCGTTCGCGCCGACGGCGCCGACTCCTGGATGCTCGGCCTCGTCGGCATGCAATCGGAGCGATTCCGCCGTGTCACGTTGTCGGCTCGGGACATGGAGACCCTCCACGTCGCCGATGCGACCCTCGGTTACGATGGCGATGCCAAGCTTTTGCGGTTAGGCCTTCAGGCTTATTCCCTCGGCATTGCCTTCGAGTTCGATCCCTACTTCGGCCTCTCGATTTCGCGGGTTGATCCACTGCCTCATCAGTTGGAGGCCGTTTACGACTACTTGCTGAAATTGCCGCGAGTGCGATTCCTGCTCGCCGACGACGCCGGCGCCGGAAAGACCATCATGGCCGGACTGCTGATTCGCGAACTAAAGCTCCGCGGACTGGCAGAACGCGTTCTCGTCGTCGGACCTGCCAATTTGGCGTTTCAGTGGCAGCGCGAGCTAAAGGAGAAGTTCGACGAGAAGTTCCTCGTTGTGAAGGGCAGCGACATCCGCGACCAGTTCGGCGTCAACCAGTGGCTGGAGCAGAACCAAGTCATCACCTCCCTCGACCTCGCGAAGCGTGGGGACATCCTGCCGGGCCTCCGCCAGGTGCACTGGGACCTGGTGATCATTGATGAGGCGCACCGCATGTCGTGGTCACCCCCGGCGAAGAAGACGGCACGGTACGCGCTCGGAGAACTGCTGCGCGAGAGCGCCGACCACCTGTTGCTGCTTACGGCGACGCCGCACAAGGGCGACCCGCAGAACTTCACGCTGTTCCTGCAGCTGCTCGACCGCGACGCGTACGCCGACGTCAAATCGATCCGCGAGGCGATGAACCAGCGCCGGGCGCCGTTCTACCTGCGGCGAACCAAGGAGGCGATGGTCTACTTCCCCGAGCGCGGTCCCGACGGGGCATGGACGGCGCAGAAGGTGTTCACCAAGCGCATCCCCCACACCGTCGACTTCTCCATCGACGGCGACGAGTTCGAGCTCTACCAGGAGGTCTCGCGCTTCGTGAAGCGCCAGAGCGCCCGCGCTGCGGCGCAAGGCGACGACCCGCGTGCCCGTGCCGTCGGCTTCCTGATGTCACTCTACCAGCGGCGGCTGGCGTCGAGCACGTACGCCATGCGGCACTCGCTTGAAAACCGGGCCAAGCGCCTGGAGACCGGTCTCGCCAAGGCGCGCGAGATCGTCGAGACGGCTCCGCCGGACCTGCCCGATCCGGAAGATCTGGAGGAGATGGAGGAGAGCGATCGCGAACGCATCGAGAGGATCCTGGAGGCCATCACCCTAGCCGGCAACGCCGATCAGGTTCGCGAGGAGATCGCCGAACTTCGCGAACTCGCGGCCCAGGCCCGCGCGGTCGAGGAGAGCGGCACCGAGGAGAAGCTCTCCCGTCTGCAAGATCTTCTGCACCGCGAGGGGTTCTTCGACCGCCCGGACCAGCGGCTGTTGCTGTTCACCGAGTTCAAGGACGCGCTCGACTACCTCGTCGAACGGTTCAGGTCGTGGGGATTCAGCGTCGGGTCGATCCACGGCGGCATGAAGCCGGGGTCTCGCGACGAACCGGGCTCGCGCCTGTTCGCCGAGCAGCAGTTTCGCGAAGGCGCGATCCAGATCCTCGTCGCCACGGAAGCCGCCGGCGAAGGCATCAACCTCCAGTGCTGCCACATCCTGTTCAACTACGACATCCCCTGGAATCCCAACCGGCTCGAACAGCGGATGGGCCGCATCCACCGATACTGCCAGCGCTTCGATTGCCTGATCTTTAACTTCGTCGCCACCAACACCATCGAGGGCCGTGTGCTCCAGCGCCTCCACGAGAAGTTGAACGAAATCCGCAACGCCCTCGATGACGATGCCGTGTTCAACGTCGTCGGCGAGGTGCTACCGGCGGCGCAGATCGAACGCATCCTTCGCGACTTCTACGCGGGCCACCTGGGTGAGGAAGACCTCGCCGACCGCATTCTCCAGGATGTCGACGAGGACCATTTCCGCGCCATCTGCCAGACCGCATTGGAGGGCTTGGCGTCCAAGCGCCTGAACCTGGAGATGCTGATCGAGCGCCGGGCGCTGGCCCAGGAACGCCGCGTCGTTCCCGAAACCATCGCCCGTTTCGTCGTCGACTGCGCCGAAACCGTGCCGTTTGCCCTGAGGCCCATCCCGTCCTTGCCGCACACCTTCGACCCCGGCCGCACGCCAACGGCACTCAAGCGGATCGAGCGGGAGGCGGGATGGAAGGTCCCCGATCTCGCCATCCACTACCCACGGTTCTCGACCGACCGCGACGCCGCCTGACGGTGTTTGTGCGACAGGGGACTCGCGTGCCGGCGCAGGATCTGCTCGCGGCCACCGGCGACAGCGACCTCCGCGTCCTGTCGCATTTCCACTGCGCCGTCACGCGCAAGCTGCGGCGTCTCCTGGGCGATCGTGATAACAAGGTCCATCTCATCGGCTGGGATTTCGCCTCGACCACGTGGGACGACGCGCACGCGCGGATCATCGACGGCGAATGCTATGTGACCCCGGTGACGCATCAGTCGCTGGTCGCCTGCCTGGGGCGTATCGAGGACCGGAGATTGGCGGAATGTAGCTAGAACCGCCCGGAGTCCTTGCGCAAACCGGCGATCGAATGGGCAGCGAGGGTCGCGAGGATAACCGTACCGCCCAGGAATGTCGCCCGCGCCGGGATCTCGCCGACAGCCATCCACACCCACAGCGGTCCCAGCACCGTCTCCAGCAGCATGATCAGGGCGACCTCGGCCGCCGGCAGGTAGCGCGGCCCGGCGGTGATGAGGCCTAACGACACCGGCATCACGATCAGGCCGGAAAGCATGAGGTAGGCGAAATCCCGCGCCGTCACGTCGAAGGGTGAACCGCCGAGGGTCGACACGGCGCAGACGACGAACGCGCTGACGGCGACGGCCGGCAGGACACTCGCCGCACGGCACCGGCGGGCGACCACCAGGTGCCCGGCCAGACAGGCGGCCGTGGCGACGGCGCAGAGATCGCCGGCAAGGGCGCCGCCCCCGAGGCTGCCGGAAAAGATCGCCGCGACACCGGCGGTGCTGGCGATGATGGCGGCCCAGGTCCGGCCCGGAATCCGCTCGCCCAGGAACAGGCGGCTGAACACGGCCGCGAACAGCGGGGCGACGGCGACGATCACCAGCGTATTGGCGACCGTGGTCAGGCCCAGCGAGGTGACGAACAGGATCGTGCTGCCGGCGAACAGCGGCACCGACAGCCAGCCGACGCGGCCCATGGCGCGGAAGGCATCCGCCGTTCCGCGCCCGTGGCGAACGCCGACAAACACCATCAGCCCGATCCCCATCAGCAGGCCGCGCCACCAGAGGATCGTCCACGTGTCGGCGGTGATCAACCGGATGAGGAGCGCGTCCGGGCTAAGGGCGATGACGCCGGACAGGGTCAACACCAGACCCCGGACGTGCTCGGAGCCCTCCGTATCGCCGTGTCTCGTCACCTCGCTGCCCCGGACGGAGCGGTACGCCGGAAGGTCAGGCCGCTTGCCAGGACGCCTCGCCGGCCAGCTCGGCGGCGACCTCGTCCACCGCAGCCTTGGCGATATCGACTATGGCATCGACATCTTCGCGGCCGACGACCAGCGGCGGGGCGAACCCGAGGATGTCGCCGTGCGGCATGGCACGCGCGATGAGGCCATGCTGGTTGCACGCGGTCGAGACCCGAATGCCGACCTTGAGTCCGGGGTCGAACGGCGTCTTCGCTTCACGGTCGGCGACGAACTCCAGCGCCGCCATCAGGCCTTCGCCGCGGACCTCGCCGACAAGCGGATGTTCGTCGAACGCCTCATGCAGCGCCGACTGGAAATAGGCACCGGTGTCGCGGGCGTTGGCGACGAGACCCTCGCGCGCGATGATGTCGAGGTTGGCCAGCGCCGCGGCGGCGCCGAGGGGATGGGCCGAGTAGGTCCAACCGTGGCCGAATGGCCCGAACTTCGTCGAGCCGTCCTCGAGTACCGACCAGACTTTCTCGCCGACGATGACGCCGGACAGCGGCTGATAGGCGCTGGTCAGGCCCTTGGCCACGGTGATCAGATCGGGCTTGATGCCATAGTGGAGGGAACCGAACTCCGAGCCCAGGCGGCCGAAACCCGTGACCACCTCGTCGGCGATCAGCAGAACGTCGTACTTGGCGAGCACCGGTTGGATCTCGTCCCAATAGCCCTCGGGCGGCGGGATAATGCCGCCGGTGCCCATCACCGGCTCGCCGATGAACGCCGCCACCGTCTCCGGACCCTCGGCGAGAATCAGCTTCTCCAGTTCCTCGGCGCAGAAGCGCGAGAACGCGCGCTCGCTCATGCCCGGCTCGGCCTGGCGGTAGTGGTGCGGCGTCACTGTGTGCAGGATGCGATCGACCGGCAGGTCGAACGCCTGGTGGAACATGGGCAGTCCGGTCAGGCTGCCGGTGACGATGTCGGAGCCGTGGTAGCCGCGCCAGCGCGAGATGATCTTCTTCTTCCGCTCGCGCCCGAGGACGTTGTTGTAATACCAGACCAGCTTGATCTGGGTCTCGTTGGCGTCCGAGCCCGACATGCCGTAGTAGACCTTGCTCATGCCCTCCGGCGCCATCCCGATCAGCCGCTCGGAGAGCCGGATGACCGGCTCCGACGAATGGCCGACGTATGAATGATAGTAGGCGAGTTTCAGCGCCTGTTCGTGGATGGCGTCGGCGATTTCGGTGCGGCCGTAGCCGACATTGACGCAATAGAGGCCGGCGAAGGCATCGATCAACTCGACCCCGTTGCGGTCGACGATGCGTACGCCCTTCGCGGTATCGATGATCCGGGGGCCGCCCGAGCGGCCGTGAGCGTGGTCGGCGAGATGGGTCGACGGGTGGAAGACGGTCTGGCGATCGATTTCCTCCAGGCTCAGGTTGCGGCGGGGTTCGGACGTCATGTGCGGGTCTCCTCGATGTGCCGGACTCAACGGTCGATGCCGCCGAGACAGACGTACTTGAGCTCGGTGAACTCATCCAGGCCGTGGCGCGACCCCTCGCGCCCGAGGCCGGATTGCTTGACTCCGCCGAAGGGAATCGGTGCGCCGGTCATCTTGACGCAGTTGACCGCCACCATGCCGTATTCGAGCGCGCCCGTCACCCGCGAGATGATGCCGATGTCGCGGGCGTAGACGTAGGCCGCGAGGCCGTACTCGCTGTCGTTGGTGAGCGCGATCGCCTCGTCTTCGTCGGCGAAGGAAAACACCGGTGCGACGGGACCGAAGGTTTCCTCGCGGAAGATGGTCATCCCGGGCGTTGCGTTGGCGAGCACCGTCGGCTCGAAGAACAGCCCGCCGAGCGGGTGCCGGTGACCGCCGACGAGCAGGCGCGCGCCCTTGGCGACGGCGTTGGCGACGTGCTCCTCGGCCTTGGCGAGCGCCTTGGCGTTGATCAACGGTCCCTGGTCGACTCCCGGCTCCAGCCCGGGTCCGACCCGGAGGGCGGCGACGGCGACGGCGAAACGCTCGACGAAGGCGTCATAGACATCGGCGTGGACGAGAGTGCGGTTGGCCGCCAGGCAGTCCTGGCCGGTCGTCTGGAACTTGGCCGCGACGGCGCCTGCGACGGCCTCGTCGAGATCGGCGTCGGGGAAGACCACGAACGGCGCGTGCCCGCCCAGTTCCATCGCCATGCGCTTGACCGTCGCCGCGCACTGGGCCAGCAGCAGCCGGCCGATTTCGGTCGAACCCGTGAACGAGACCGCGCGCACCGCCGGTTCGGCGCAGAGCGTGCCGACAATGGCGGCGGAATTGCCCGTGACCACCGAGAATACGCCCTCGGGCACGCCGGCACGGTCGGCCAGTTCGGCAAGCGCCAGCGCCGACAGCGGCGTCTCCGAGGCCGGACGGACGATCATCGGGCAGCCGGCGGCCAGCGCCGCGCCGGCCTTGCGGGTGATCATTGCCGAGGGGAAGTTCCAAGGCGTCACCGCGGCGGTGACGCCGATCGGCTCCCGCACCACGGAGAGCTGCCGGCCGGGCAGGTGCGACGGGATGGTCTCGCCGTACATACGCCGGCCCTCTTCGGCGAACCAGTCGAGGAAGCTGCGGGCGTAGTCGATCTCGCCACGGCTTTCGTCGAGCGGCTTGCCCTGTTCGAAGGTCATCAGTACGGCCAGGTCCTCGCGGTGGGCGTCCATGAGGTCCGCCCAGCGGCGAAGGATCCGGGCGCGTTCGTCGGCCAGTCGGCCGCGCCACGCGGGATACGCCTTCCGCGCCGCGTCCACCGCCAGTTTCGCGCCGGCCGCCCCCATGTCGGGGACCTGGGCGAGGACATCGCCGGTCGCCGGATCGTTCACGCCGGTCGTGCGGCCATCGGCCGCGTCGAGCCATTGGCCGCCGATGTAGGCATGCTCGCGGACCAGCGTCGGGTCGTGGAGCCAGTCTTTCATGGTGGTGCGCCGCGCCGCGGCGACATAGGCTAGGTTGCTCATGCCGCCCGCTCCTTTTTCAGGTGTTCGACCGCGGACGCGTGTTCGCCCAGCGCCTCGGCAACGATCGGATGGACGACCGTCCCGTCGACCACGGTCAGACCGCGGTGAAGGTGTTCGTTCTCGCCGACCGCCGCGCGCCAGCCCTTTTCGGCGATGGCAATGACGTGGGGCAACACGGCGTAGTTCAATGCGAAGGCCGAGGTGCGTGGCACCGCGCCCGGCATGTTGGTGACGCAATAGTGCACGATGCCGTCGACCACGTACGTCGGATCCGAATGGGTCGTCGGCCGGCTGGTCTCGAAGCAGCCACCCTGGTCGATGGCGGTGTCGACGAGAACCGAGCCCGGACGCATCGCCGCGAGCATGTCGCGGTCGACCAGCTTCGGCGCGGCGGCGCCGGGGATCAGCACCGAGCCGATCACCAGATCGGCGTCGGCGACGTACCGTTCGACGGCGTCGGCGGTCGAGAAGGCGACGTTGACCCGCGCACCGAAGCGGTGGTGCAGGTCGCGCATGCGGTCGAGGGAACGCTCGAGGACGGTGACACGGGCGCCGAGCCCGACCGCCATTTCGGCGGCGCTGGAGCCGGCGACACCGCCGCCGAGAATGACCACGTGGGCGGCCTCGACGCCGGTGACGGAGCCGAGCAGCACGCCGACGCCGCCCTGCCGCTTTTCGAGGCAGTGGGCGCCGACCTGGATGGACATCTTGCCGGCGACCTCGCTCATCGGTGCCAGCAGGGGCAAGCCGCCGGCGTTGTCGGTCACCGTCTCGTAGGCGATGGCGACGGCCTTCGAGCGCTTGAGACCGTCGGCCTGGACAGGATCGGCGGCGAGATGCAGGAACGTGAACAGCACCTGATCAGGCTGCAGCATCGCGCATTCGGCGGGCTGCGGTTCCTTCACCTTGACGATCATCTCGGCATCGGCGAAGACCTCGGCGGCGCTGCCGGCAATCCGGGCGCCGGTCGAGCGGTAGTCGTCGTCGGTGACGCCAATTCCGCCGCCCGCACCGGTCTCGACGATGACCGCGTGTCCCCGTGCGGTCAGTTCACGCACGCTGGCGGGAATCAGCCCGACACGGAATTCCAGCGTCTTGATCTCTCTCGGTACGCCGATCAGCATCTACGCCCTCCACTGCCTGGAGCGTCGCCGGCCAGTCCGGCGATCCGCAAAACACCACCCAGGCTACGCCTTCAGGCGCCGAGGGTGTCTCCAAAGTCAGCAGCCGAATCCGATCATTCGTCGCCGCAGACGGTCACGGACCGAAAGATTTTCGGTGCGGCGGGATCAGCCGTCGCGGGCGGCGATCAGCGTATGCAGGGGATAGGCGAGCTCACGCTTCACCGGTTTGGTAACGAAGTAGGTGAAATACTTGGCGATGCCCAGATCCGCCGCCAACAGCCGGTCCATGATGCCCTAGTAATGCTCGATGTCGACGGCGACGACCTTGAGCACGTAGTCGATGCCGCCGCCGATGGAATAGCATTCCAGGATCTCCGGGGCGGCAGCGATGGCGGCCTCGAAGTGCTCGAAGTCGGCGGCCTCGTGGCGGCCCAGCGTGATCTCGACCAGGGCCGTGGTCGTGTGAACGACGCGGTTGAGGTCGATATCGGCGTGGTAGCCGCGGACGTAGCCCGACTGTTCCAGCCGCCGCAGGCGTTCGAAACAAGCGCTTGGCGAGAGATTGACCAGTTCGCCGAGGCGGAGCTTGGTGACACGACCGTCGCGCTGCAAGGCGGCGAGGATCTTCAGGTCGATGTCATCGAGCTTCACGGTGCGATCCCCGCTGCGACCGGAGCGAAATCCGCCGATCGGCCGCGCGAATTGAGTTGCCAATTGTCACGGTTTAATACATTCAGGAGGCCATGACAATATGGCACCCCGATTCGGCGGCTTTGACGCGCCCGAAGTATCTGTCCCTTGCCGAACAGATGGCGGCAGCGATCGAGCGCGGCGACCTGTCTCCGGGACAGCGCTTGCCAACGCACCGCGGCCTGTCGGACAGCGTCGGCGTCAGCGTGCAGACAGTCAGCCGGGCATACGAAGAACTGATCCGTCGCGGCCTGCTGGTTGGCGAAGTCGGACGCGGCACCTTCGTCCGCCCCGGCCCGGCCGAGCCGGCGATGCCGTTCCGCGATGCGCGCACCGCGGGACTGATCGATCTCTCGCTGATCAAACCGGTGGCCGACAACCGACACGAGAGGAGGCTGGCCGAGACACTGGAGGACCTGGCCGCCGGCCTGCCCGCCGATCTCGTGGTTTCGTTCCGACCGAACGTCGGCATTCAGCGGCACCGCGAGGCCGCCGCGGAGTGGCTGCACCTGTGCGGGCTTTCGGCGAACCCCGAGTCGGTGATCATCACCAACGGCGTGACCTCGGCCCAGACGGTGTCGCTGATGACGCTGTCGCGGCCCGGCGCCGTGCTGCTGACGGAAGCCATCGGCCATCACGCCGTCGCTGCGCTGGCCTCGTTCCTCGGCTACACCGTGCGCGGCGTGACGATCGACGACGACGGAATCGTTCCCGATGCCCTGGACCAGGCCTGCGGCGATGGCGACGTCAGGGCCCTGTTCATTACGCCCAGCGCCGCCAACCCGACGGCGACGATGGTTTCGAAAGACCGCCGCAAGGCTATCGTCGAGGTCGCTCGGCGGCACGACATCTTCATTCTGGAGAACGACGCCTGGGGTCCGCTGATGCCGGACCGGCCACCGCCGTTTTCGGCCCTGGCGCCGGAGCGGTCGTTCCACATGTCCGGGTTCACCAAGTGCCTCATGCCCGGTCTGAGAACCGGCTATCTCGTTGTCCCGCCGATGATGATGGCGGCGGCGCGTAATCGCCAGGTTCTGACCTCGTGGATGGCGACGCCGCTCATCGCCGAAGTCGTCTACCGGTGGGTGCGCGACGGGACCGCCTGGGACCTGGTCCGCTGGCAGCAGAACGCCTTGAGCCGCCGCCACCGAATCGTCGAGGAAGAGTTTTCCGGGATGTTCTTTCGCAGTGCCCGATACGGCCTGCATGTGTGGCTGCCGCTGCCGGAGCAGTGGGGTGTCGAGGCGTTCGTTGCCCACGCGCTGGCCAGCGGCGTCGCGATCGCACCGGGAAAACCGTTCCTGATCGATCCTTCGAGCCCCTCGCGGGCGGTCCGGGTTGCCCTGGCGTCGACCAGCGAGGACGAACTTCGCCACGGCCTTCAGACCGTTGCGCGAGCGTTTCACGAACGCCCGGAACCGCTGCTCGATCCGTTGTGACGCGGCGGCCGGGTCGTCCAACCATCCCCAGTCACGATTGTCATGAGTTAATATTTCGATTGACGACGAAATTGTCTCGTATTCATTGTTTGTGTCAATTCGCCGGCTCGGGAGGCGGCGGGTGCGCGAAAAGGCACCGACCATCGACCTCGAAATCGTTCTGGAAAAGCGCTCATCACTCGACACACGCCTTTGAAATGTCGGCTCCGAGAGTTGCTCTCGGCAGCCGCACCCAGATGGAAGGGCTGCCGACTAAGCAGTGCCAGGGGAGATATCCGTTGCCCGTGCGTCGCGGTGGGCGGCGGAGGCGCGACAACAGCCCCGGCCCAATGACCAGCAGGGAGACTGAAATGGAAATCATCATGCACCATTCCTCGGCGCCGGCCCGGCGCTTCTCGATTGGAGCCGCCGCCGCGGCGGTCCTGGCCGGCTCGGCGCTGTTCGCCACGGATGCAAACGCCGCCAACTGGAAATACGCCTTCGAAGAAGCCATCCATGAGGTGCAGGGGGTTTACGCCCAGAAGTTCAAGGAAGAGGTCGAGAAGAACTCGGACCACACGATTCAGCTCTTTCCGTACGGGACCCTCGGCGAGTCCGCCGACATCATGGAGCAGGCTCAGGCCGGCATCCTGGAGTTCGTCGACCAGTCGCCCGGATTCACCGGCTCGTTGATCCCCGAAGCGCAGGTGTTCTTCGTCCCGTACCTGTTGCCGACCGACCAGAAGCATCTCGCCCGCTTCTACCGCGAGAGCAAGGCGATCAATGAGGATTTCAAGAAGCTCTACGCCGAAAAGGGCCTCGAACTGTTGACCATGTTCCCCGAGGGCGAGGTGGCGATGACCACCAAGGAGCCGGTGAGGAGCTGCGCCGATCTCAACGAGGTCAAGTTCCGCGTCATGACCAACCCGCTGTTGGTCGAGTCCTACAAGGCCTTCGGGGCGACCCCGACCCCGCTTCCCTGGGGCGAGGTCTACGGCGGCCTGCAGACCAACATCATCCAGGGCCAGGAGAACCCGACGTTCTTCCTGTACTCGACGAAGATCTACGAAGTCACCGAACACATCACCTATGCCGGCCACAACAACTTCACGACGGCGGTGATGGCCAATAAGGACTTCTACGACGGGCTTCAGCGCCAAGGACCAGAAAGTGATCCAGGATGCAGCCAAGGCGGCCTACGACCACATCGTCGTGTACCAGGAAGGCCTGGCCCAGACCGAGCTGGACAAGATCCGCAAGGCCAAGCCGGAGATGACGGTCACCGTGCTGAGCGAAGAACAGCGGAAGTGCTTCAAGGACGCCGCCGCCGAGGTCGAGGCCAAGTTCATCGAGATGACCGGTGACAGCGGCAAGGCCATCCTCGAGCGGATGAAGGCCGACCTAAAATCCACCATGTAGCGGCCGGCGCGACGCCGGCAACGGTACGCTGATCGGCGAGAGCGGGCGGTGCCGCCCGTTCTCCCCCGATCCGGACCGGTTGCGGAAGGAGGGAGAGGTGGTCGAAGGCCCGAACGTGGACGAAGGCGGCCCGAAAGGTGCGCACGACTCCGGTCTTCCGGGGGTGCTCGGAACCGTCGACTCGCTGATCAGCCGCTTCGAGGCGTTTGCCCTGGCCGCCGGCGTCCTGCTCATGGCGGTGAATACGGTCGCCAACGTGGTCGGCCGGTTTATCTTTCAGCACAGCATCTTCTTCACCGAGGAACTCAACCGGATCATCATCGTCCTCATTACCTTCGCCGGCATTGGGTACGCCGCACGGCACGGCCGCCACATCCGCATGTCGGCGATCTTCGACGCGCTTCCGGTGAAGTCCCGCAAGGTGATGATGATCGTCATCGCCATCGTCACCTCGCTGTCGATGTTCGCACTCTGCTATTTCGCGTTCGGCTACATCGCCAAGGTGCAGTCGAGTGGCCGCGTGCTGCCGGCGCTGCAGATCCCCGTTTGGTGGATCTTCGTCTGGGTGCCGATCGGCTTCTTCGTGACGGGAACACAGTATCTGATGACGGCCGTCAAGAACATGATCGAGAAAGACATCTATCTTTCGACAAATGTTCTTGAAGGCTACGAAGAAACAGAAACTGAAATCTAGATTTTTAGGAATTCGTCATGGCAGCGACAATGATGATAACGATGATCGTGTTGTTGCTCTTGGGCTTTCCCATGATCATCCCGCTGGTCATCGCCGCGTTCATCAGCTTCTTCATGAGCTTCGGCGGCATCGGCAAGATGGACTTCATGGTCCAGCAGTTCCTCGCCGGGATCCGGCCGGCGTCGCTGATCGCCGTGCCGATGTTCATCTGAGGTGGTCCCACTTCGTTGGACAGCTCGGCGGCTTGGTTAAGGTGTACTCCGCTCACTGATCATGCCGCCAGATTCCTTTTGATATGACCTCCTGGTTGGTGTTGTGGCGCCTGTGGAGATGTGG
>Ga0209568_1000345_pt1 | contig 16099 bp, 12 predicted proteins | sample WorMetOlspDAHAB2_FD_187406 | JGI IMG/M metagenome (GOLD analysis project Ga0209568, IMG submission 187406) | Marine gutless worms symbiont microbial communities from Max Planck institute for Marine Microbiology, Germany - Olavius sp. DAHAB.2... ...
ACAGCGACATCCCAGACTGAAACTGAATGTGATTCATGGCCATGACACACTCCATTTCTTGAGAAAACCCAGGAAGGGGATCGGCCCCTCAAGAACTTAGACCACGAGTCTGGCTGAAGATTCTTGGGTAATGGTTAAGGTTTAAATGGAACCATTGCCACCGGCAGTGGGTTTGGCGCTCTAATAGGCTATACTCCCTCTTCCTCCGGGAGAGGGCCGGGGAGAGGGGATCAAAACAAGTCCACGCAAACCATTTAAAAACTTACCACTACCGATTCTTGCTAATCAGGATTGAGATAGGCTCTTAGAAAACACGTCTCCGTCAGCGCTGCCAACCGAGCCGGTTGCTGCTGAGGAACTGCCAGGTGCGCGTAATATCCAGCCTGTCGGTTTCGGCCCTGATAGCGGGGGGGAAGGGCGAGAAGGGGGCGGCCAGCTCGACGATCCTGACGGCGGCCTCATCGAGCAGGTCGAGGCCGGAGGAGCGCAGGACGCGCACCCGCTCGACGCTGCCGTCGGCCCGCAGCGCGACCTGCAGGGTGAGATTGCCGTACAGCTTGCGGCGTTTCGCTTCCTCCGGATAATTCAGGCTGCCCACGCGCTCGACCTTCCGGCACCAGGCCTCCAGGTAGTTTGCATATTTGTAATCGCGGGTGCCGGCACCGATGGCCCGGCGCCGCGGGCGGTTTGCGGCAGAGCCGTGCTGAGCCCTGGCCGTCAGCGCGGTGATCTCCAGGTTGCGACTGGCCAGAATCTCGGCCGCTTTGACTTGCGATGGCTCGGATCCGGGGAAGGGGGTCTCCGGCGTTTGGGGCGCGAGTATGGACCGGAGCTCGGGCTCCGATGCGGGCTCGAGATCCGCGGAAAACACCAGCTCCGCAAGCTGTCCCACCACCCTGGCCCCCAGCCCGACGGGCTCGGGCAGCGGCGGTGAGACCGGTGCCGAAAGCGTCTCCCCCAGGGCAGACAGGGGCTCCAGCCCAGGTATCTTCGGTATCAACGCGACGCCGGTGATGTCATTGGTCTCCGGGGTCCCCCCGCCATCGTCCACCATGCCGTCGATCGGGGCGAAGGCATCGGCGACCTCGGGCTTCTCGTGCGTTGGCCCCGTTCTCTGCAGCACCGTGAGCTCGAGCGGACGCATAACCTGCGTGCCGGAGCTTGCCTTCGGCAACGCCAGGTCCATACCCTGGATCAGGATCAGATGGATGAGGCCGGCGATCAGCAGAGCCGCGACGAAAGGACCTGCCGAAGTGTCAGTGGCGGCATTACCTGCCCGGAATCGAGACATATCCCCGAGGTATCCTCCCTGAAGAGGTATCCTCCCTCTAATATAAGTCTATTATGACAGCTTGTAGCCATCTTGAATGATGCGGCGCGGTTCGGAGCAGGGTCACCGATCGATCAACCAGCTGCTGCCAGCTTCCAGACGTCGGTCGGAGCCGCGGTGAGCGGTAGGCGCCGGCTTGCCGGCGCTCAAGTCGGCCACGGGGCCGGATTGCCGACGGGGGAATTGCATGCGCGGACTCGCCCCGCACCTATCGCCGAGAGAACCAGCGACACCAAGGTGCGCCCAGGCAATAGGTGCGGGGCAAGCCCGCGCCTACCCATCTCGCGGTTACTGACCTGGTCGCCACCCGAGCGACTCCGTCAAGGCCATGTTTGCGGGCGGATTTATACGCGCTCACCCTGCGGAGGCAGGTCCCCGCAGGCAGACAGGTGCTCACCGCATCCTGCAATTCGGAAGTACACATGAAGCTGGTCGGCATCGATACCGGGGGGACCTTTACGGATTTCGTCCTGTGGCAAGACGGGGCCTTGCGGGTACATAAGGTACTCTCCACCCCCCAGGCCCCGGAGGCGGCGATCCTGCGGGGCATCCGAGAGCTGGGGCTGGACGCGGAAGGTCTGCGGATAATCCACGGCTCCACCGTGGCTACCAATGCGGCCCTGGAGGGCAAGGGGGTGCGCACCCTCTATGTGGGTAACCGCGGGCTCGCGGACCTGCTGACCATCGGCCGCCAGGCCCGTGAGGAGCTGTACGACCTGCAGCCGCCGGTCCGGCACCCGCCGGCGCCCTCCGAACTCTGTTGGGAAACCGGAGGACGACTGGCCGCCGACGGGACCTGGGTGGAGCCCCTCACCGAGTCGGACCTCGCCGGGCTGCGCGCGGCGGTAGCGAGGCTGCGGCCCGAATCGGTAGCCATCAACCTACTCTTCTCGTATCTGGACGACAGCGCCGAGCGGGCGTTGGCGCAGGCCCTGCCCGCCGGTCTCTTCGTCTCCCGGTCGTCCGCGGTGCTGCCGGTAACCGGGGAGTATGAGCGCGGCATGGCGACCTGGCTCAATGCCTGGCTGGGTCCCCTGGTTGCCCGCTATGTGGAGCGGCTGTGCCACGGCCTGCCCGGTGCCCTGATCGCCGTCATGCAGTCCAGCGGTGAGGCGGTGGCCGCCGCCCGGACCGCGGACCAGGCGGTGCGGCTGCTCTTGTCGGGTCCCGCCGGTGGCCTGGCGGGCGCCGGGCTCGTCGGACGGCTGGCGGGTCGGGAACGGCTGCTCACTTTCGACATGGGCGGCACCTCCACGGATGTGGCCCTGGTGGACGGGGCACCCGACCTCACCACCGAAGGTCGTATCGCCGGCTATCCGGTGGCCGTGCCCATGGTGGACATGCACACCATCGGCGCGGGCGGCGGCTCGATCGCCCGGTTGGACCTGGGAGGCCGGTTGCTGGTGGGGCCCGAGTCCGCCGGTGCCGAGCCCGGTCCCGCCTGCTACGGCAAGGGCGGCGAGCAGCCGACGGTCACGGATGCCAACCTGGTGCTCGGCCGGCTGCGCCCGGAGGCCTTCCTGGGTGGTCGCATGGGGCTGGATGTTGCCGCCGCCGAGCGGGTGGTCGGCCGGTTAGGCGCCGCTATGGGGCTGGACGCCGAGGCGGCGGCCCTGGGCATCCTGCAGGTCGCCGACGAGCACATGGTTCAAGCCCTGCGGATCATCTCGGTGCAGCGGGGGCTCGATCCTCGGGACTATACCCTGATCTCCTTCGGTGGCGCGGGGGGCCTGCACGTGTGCGCGCTGGCCGAGGCCCTGGGGGTGCGGCAGGCCCTGGTGCCGGTATACGCCGGGGTGCTCTCCGCGTTGGGCATGCTGGCGGCCCCGCCGGGACGCCTGTTGACACGCACCTGGCTGGGGCGACTCGAGGCGCGCAGCGATCAGCGGATCGAGCAGCGTTTGGAGGCCCTGGCCGCGGAGGCCGTCGCGGCCCTGACGCGCGAGGGGCTGGACCCGGCGGAGCTGCGGACCGTCTCGTCTCTGGATCTGCGCTACCGCGGGCAATCTTACACCCTGAATCTCGGCTGGGAAGGACGGACTGCGACCGCCGGGGCCTTCCATCGGCTGCATCAGGAGCGTTACGGGCATCGGCTGGCGCTCCCGATCGAGTTGGTCAACCTGCGGGTGCGGGTGACGGGTGCGCCGCCCAGGCTGATCCTGAGCCGGGCCGACAGCCAGGTTGCCGCACTCCAGGGGCGGTCCGTATCGGTGGCGGGTTGTGAGCAACCGGTGCCGGTGCTGCACCGGACGGCCCTGGTCGGCACCGATCCCGTGCCGGGTCCGGCAGTGATCCTGGATCCGGTATCCACCACCTGGTTGGCGCCCGGTTGGACCGCCCGTTCGGATGCCCTGAACAACCTGCATCTCGAACGGCGCCGGACGGACAGGGCAACCGAATAATAATTGGTGCCCTGCTAGGGGGCGTTCACAATTGAATCTTGTCGGTCGGGTTAGGCGCATGCTTCGGTATGTTCGGCTGGGCCACAGGTTTCGGGCGCGCCGTAACCCGACTCACCATGCCGCAGGCCAGCCCTGGATGCCGGGTTACGGCGCGTTCGGCCTCGCTGACACACATCAACCTCCGAGGCGCGCCTAACCCGACCTACTAGACTTGAGCTTTGCGATGTTTTGGCTCAATTGAGAACGCCCCCTACGCCATACCGATTTTCATCGCCGACCATCACGAGTATAATTCGATACTCGGACGCTTCCGAATTCCGTGGCGCGGTCAGAGGGACCGGACGTGTTGCGTTGCGACGCACAAGGACGCGTCGATCACCACGGGTGCCCTGCCAGCGTCTTGGGTGCCCTGCCGGCGTCTTAACGCAACCTATGCAGACCCGACCGACGCGCTTACCGGCAGCTCCACGTCGGCGACACGGTTTTTCGCCCCCACCGCTTCCCCCGAGGCCCCTCATGAGCTTGTATGGAATCCTGGACCTTTCTTTGTGGCAAGTGGTGTTGGCCGGGCTGGCCCTGACCCATGTCACCATCGTGACCGTTACGGTCTTTTTGCATCGCTCGCAGGCCCATCGGGCGCTCGACCTGCACCCGGCGATGAGCCATTTCTTCCGCTTCTGGCTGTGGCTCACCACCGGCATGGTGACCCGGGAGTGGGTGGCGGTGCATCGCCGCCATCATGCCAAGTGCGAGACGCCCGACGACCCTCATAGCCCCAGGGTTCTGGGGCTGGGCAAGGTCCTGGCGGAGGGTGCGGAGCTATACGCCGAAGCCGCCGGTAATCCGCAAACCCTCATACGGTACGGTCGCGGGACCCCCGACGATTGGATCGAGCGCCGCCTCTACAGCCGTTACACCTGGCAGGGGGTAGGGCTGATGCTGATCCTGGACCTGCTGCTGTTCGGGGTCTACGGCATTACCCTGTGGGCGGTTCAAATGCTGTGGATCCCCTTCTTTGCCGCCGGCGTGATCAATGGCGTCGGCCATTACTGGGGTTATCGCAACTTCGAGACGCCGGACGCCTCGGCCAACATCCTGCCTTGGGGCATCCTGATCGGCGGCGAAGAGCTGCACAACAACCACCATGCCTTTCCCAGCTCCGCCAAGCTGTCCTCCCGGTGGTGGGAGCTGGATCTGGGCTGGCTCTACGTGCGGTTGCTGAGCGTGCTCGGCCTGGCCAAGGTGAGGAAGGTCGCACCCAAACCGCGGGTCGTCGCGGGCAAGGGCAACATCGATATGGATACGGTGCGCGCGGTAGTTGCCGGGCATATGCACATCGCCGCCCGTTACGCCCGCGAGGTGCTGGCGCCGGTCACCCGTGCCGAGCTATGCCGCAGCGAGCGCCATTGCCGCCGTTTGTTCAGACGCACGCAACGCTTGTTGGTCATGGAAGGACCGCGGCTGGACGAGGGCGCAAGACAACGCCTGGAGCAGGTATTGGCCCAGCACCAGACGTTGGAGACCGTCTATCAGTTCCGCAAGCGTTTGCAGGATCTGTGGGAGCGGACCGCACCCAACCAGGAGACCCTGCTCAACGCATTGCAGGATTGGTGTCAACAGGCGGAGGCCACCGGCATCCAGGCCCTGGAGACCTTTTCCCGCCAGCTGCGCAGCTATTCACTCGCGCCGGCTCCCTAGTACGCTGTTTCTCCAAATTTTGCATATATCCCGCAGGGTGGGCTGTGCCCACCAATACCGTGCTTAGACGGTGAGCACAGCCCACCTTACGGTTTGAGAATAAAAAATAAGGTGAAACGGGGCACCAGACCCTTTCCCGAACCTCCCGCTACGGTGGAGATCGAAGCCCTGACACCGGAAGGGCGGGGGTTGGTCCGGGTGGACGGCAGATCGGTGTTACTCCACGGGGCCCTGCCGGGGGAACGGGTGCGGTTCCGTTACACCCGAATCCGCAAGGACCGCGCCGAGGGCACGGTGGTGGAGGTCCTGCGGGCGGCTCTGGAGCGGGTCCCGGCACGCTGCCCCCATGCGGACATCTGCGGGGGTTGCAGCCTGCAACATCTGGACCCTGCCGCCCAGATCCGCTGGAAGCAGGGAATGCTCGAACAGGTGTTGGCGGACACCGGTCGGGTGCGCCCCGAGCGATGGCTGCCGCCGTTGGCCGCCACACCCTGGGGCTATCGGCGCAAGGCCCGCCTGGGGGTTCGCTATGTGGCCAAGAAGGGACGCACGCTGGTGGGGTTTCGCGAGCGCGGGACCTCTTATGTCGCCGAGCTGCGGCGTTGCGCTGTCCTGCACCCCGCGGTAGGAGAGCGGATCGAGGCCATCGCCGAGCTCCTGGACGGCCTCTCGATCCGCACGCGGATCCCGCAGCTCGAGCTGGCGATGGGCGAGGGTCCCGGCGTGCTGGTGTTGCGGGTCCTGGAGCCGCCCCCGGCGCGGGATGTGGCCCAGCTGACGGATTTCGGCGCGGCCCACGGGTTGCACTTCTATGTGCAGCCGGGCGGACCCGAGACCATTCGTCCCCTGCCCAGCCAAGGCGTGGATCTGTACTATGACCTGCCCGGCGCGGACGTCCGCCTGTACTTCCGGCCGACGGATTTCACCCAAGTCAACCTGGCGCTCAATGGTCTGCTGGTAGAGCAGGCGCTGGAATTGCTCGACCCCCGGTCGGACGAGCGGATACTCGATCTCTTCTGCGGGCTCGGGAACTTCACCCTACCCATCGCCCACCGGGCCGCCGAGGTCCTGGGCGTGGAGGGGGACGCGGGATTGGCGGCACGGGCCCGGACCAACACCGCGCACAACGGCATCACGAACGCCCGCTTCGTCATCGCCGATCTCTACGGCACGCCGGACCATCAGCCTTGGGCTTCACAGCGGTTCCACAAGGCGTTGCTGGACCCGCCCCGCAGCGGTGCGCTCCAGGTGGTGGAGCTGCTGCCGGCGGTGGGGGTCGAGCGTATCCTCTATATATCCTGCTACCCCGCAACCCTGGCGCGGGATGCGGACCGCCTGGTAAATGGTCTCGGCTATCGGCTGCGGGCGGCAGGTGTGCTGGACATGTTTCCGCACACGGCGCATCTGGAGTCGATGGCGGTATTCGAGCGCGGGTAGAGGTGATTATTGAAGAGATAACGAGTACCCCATTTCATCCCATTTTGCACGTGTAGGGAACGGCCTCCGTGCCGTTCCGCAAGCTGTTCGGAACGTCACAGAGGGCGTTCCCTACAGCAAAATCAAGCGAAATGATGTACTAGGGAGTGTTGACATTTAATGATAACCGACTGTTTTCACGCGTTTAAACGCCCGCAACATGTCACAGATCCAGGATGAGAACCGACTCCCCAAAAGCCCCTCTCCCTGGAGGGAGAGGGGTTGGGGAGAGGGTGGTCGAAACAACCCCGCACGCGACTCTTTTGTGCAGCGCAACAATTTGACTCATTTGTAAAGCTACGGGTCCCTCAAGGGATCCTAGTCCCCGTTTCATCAAATTGAACCACAGATGAACACCGATATGCACAAACTAGAACCTGCATTCGATTTTTCCAGCAACGAATCGAGCGTACTGCTCTATCGAGGTCAAGCAGAAATGCGCATCGAAGGAAATAGCTATGTTGGCGAGGGCGAGGTTCGCCTGCATTTCCTGCCACGAGCACATATCCATCTATACGGTTATTTCCCTGGTGTCTCTGTTAGAGAGATCGACATAGGCCGAAAGGAAATATCCTCATTTTCAATAAACAGCCACCAGATCGAAGGGTTTAGGTTAAGCAGAGAAAGAGAGGCAACTACTCAACTGTATAACATCAAATGGTGTCCAAAATCCGAACCGGTAATAGGAGTTGGCGACGATTCGACACAGATAGTCCGTGTGGTATTTCACCTGTTCAACTTTGTTTACATGCTTGGAACGCGGAGGACTACGGAACAAAGTAGAACGAGGGAAGTTCCTATTGAACATGTAGATCTGGCTTGCGATGAATGGAAAGTTGAACTGAAATCGTTGCCTTCCACACTAGAGGATATAAAGCGACTCGAGCAAGAAGGTGGGTACGGGCTAACACATATTGGTAAAATTCAGAAGGCTGATGAAACTTCATTTACCGGAAAAGATGTGGAGGGCTGTTTAGTTGCGCTTCAATTTTTTCTTTCCTTTGCCAAAGGTAGTTGGTGTAGACCGGGTTGTGCAGTTGGATTCGATATCTCTGGAAACCGCGTTTGGGAATCCTGGTCATTACCGGGGGATCCTTGGCAATATACCCTATCATGATTTGGTTCATATGGCGGTTCGCAGATGATATCTGCGCTGTTTCCCGGTTTCATGAAGCGATGGGCGGATGATGGCTGGTATGAAGCCTTGGTAGAAGTCATTTATTGGTATTTGAATGCAAATTTTTCTCGGCGGGGGATCGATGCCGGGATCATTTTAACCCAAACGGCAATTGAAAGAATTTCCTACGAATATTCGGTAAAAGAAAAGAAGCTTCTCACCTTGAAAGGGTTTAAAGATCTCTGGGCCTCAGACAAATTTCGCTTGTTGTTTTCCTCCTTGAGCATCCCCCTTGATATACCTCCAGAGACTCCAGCTTTACAGAATTTGGTCTCATCCAGCCAAAGGAATTGGTCAGACGCTCCTCACGCCCTTACCGAAATTCGTAATTCTCTTGTTCACCCTGAACATAAGGAACATAAGCGCCACGGAAAAATCTGGGACCCCTACTACTATGAAGCCTGGAATTTGGGTTTGTGGTACTTGGAGATGGGTATCTTGGCTATTTGTGGTTACTCCGGAAAATATGTGAATAGACTTAAGACTGGGTTCGTGAAACCCGAAAACGTGCCATGGATCTGAATCACGGACGAACACTGATATACACAGATAGGAAAGCATCCGTGTAAATCAGTGGTTCTATCAGATGGAACCATCGGACTGTGCTCGGAATGATCGGATCTATTGATGTCCGCACCTGAATCTCCCTCCCCTGCGGCACCCCTGGCCGACCGCATGCGCCCGCGCACGCTGGAAGAGATTTGCGGGCAGTCCCACCTCCTTGCGCCCGGCAAACCGCTGCGGCGGGCCATCGAGGCGGACCGACCCCATTCCATGGTCTTCTGGGGACCGCCCGGTACCGGCAAGACCACCCTGGCACGTCTCCTGGCGACCTGTTCGGGGGCCCATTTCCGCAAGCTCTCCGCCGTGCTCTCGGGCGTCAAGGACATCCGCGAGGCCGTGGCCGAGGCGCACAAGGTCCGGGAACGGGAAGGCCGCGGCACCATCCTCTTCATCGACGAGGTACACCGCTTCAACAAGGGCCAGCAAGATGCCTTTCTGCCCCACGTGGAAGAGGGGACCCTGATCTTCATCGGCGCCACCACCGAGAATCCCTCCTTCGCGCTCAACAACGCCTTGCTGTCCCGAGCCCGGGTCTATGTGCTCAAGCCGCTACGGACCGAAGAGCTGGAGCAGGTCATCGACCGCGCCCTCAGCGATCCCCGGCGTGGCGTGGGAGACCGGAAGCTGACCCTGGACCCGAAGCAGCGACGGCTCCTGGCCGAGGCGGCGGATGGGGATGCCCGACGGGCCCTCAATCTGCTGGAGCTGGCGGTGGACCTGACCGACGGCGGGGAGATCAGCGCCGATGTGGTCGCTGAACTGGTCGCGGGGCAGGTCCGACGCTTCGACAAGGGGGGCGATCTCTTCTACGACCAGATCTCGGCACTGCACAAATCGGTACGCGGCTCGGCACCGGACGCCGCGCTCTACTGGCTGGCGCGTATGATCGACGGCGGCTGTAATCCCCTCTACATCGCCCGGCGGGTGGTGCGCATGGCCTCCGAAGACATCGGTAATGCCGATCCCCGGGCCCTGGCGTTGGCCCTGAACGCCTGGGATGTGCAGGAACGTCTCGGTAGTCCCGAGGGCGAGCTCGCCATCGCCCAGGCAGTCGTCTATCTGGCCTGCGCCGCCAAGAGCAATGCCGTGTATCAGGCCTGGAACGCAGCCCTGGAAGACGCCCGTCGTTCCGGCTCCCTGGAGGTCCCGGTACACCTGCGCAATGCCCCCACTCGGCTCATGCGGGAGCTGGGATACGGAAAGCGCTACCGCTATGCTCACGACGAGCCGGAGGGCTACGCGGCGGGTGAGAACTACTTCCCGGAAGACCTGCCTCACCCCAGGTACTATGCGCCCGTGGACCGCGGGCTGGAGATCCGCATCCGTGAAAAACTCGCCCGCCTGCGGGAGCTGGATCGGATCGCGGGCGAACAGGGACCAGCGCCCGCGGATCGGAAGGTTTATGGGAAATGAACCCCTCTATGCTAACCATTTAAAAATTTACCACTACCTGGTTTCTTAGCGCCCTCTGCGATTTAACAGCGCGGGCAAGCCCGTGCCTACCGCGTATCCAGGTCGTGTTGGAAGTAAGGGAGTTTTCAAGGCACCCTATCTCGGCAGCAAAAAATCAGAACACCACCTGATAGACTACCTGCCGAACCCTTTTCTTCTTCCGTGGTGGCATCACAAACTACCCGCACAGGGGGTGGTCTGTGACGTTATGATTCGTATACCGTTAGCGCTCGACATGTCAGGTGTCAGGTCTCGGAGGACCGGATACATGAGGTGGTGCTCACCTATTGGGCGCAGGCCGAGGCCAACCGGATCGATCCGGGGGAGGACGACGAGGATGAAGACGAAGAGCGGAGCGTGTCGACAGTTGACGGAAATCGCCTGATGTCCCCTGACACGCATACATAAGATCATGAAGAAGCTATTTCGGTCCCTGGGCAAACCCTGGCTCCTCACCCTCCTGGGCGTGCTGGCCCTGGCAGCGCTGATCTGGCTCCTGGGGCCCTTGTTCGGATTCGCGGGCTCCTATCCGCTCGAAGAGACGCGGCCGCGCTGGATCCTGATCGGTTGCCTGTTCGGCATCTGGGCCCTGATCCAGGGCTGGAAGACAATCGCCGCCCGGCGGCAGAACCGCCGGATGATGGAGCAGATGACGGCTGCCCCCGAGCCCCAACCGGACGCCGCGGAGGTGGCCTCCGCCGAGGAACTCGAGACCCTGCGCGGGCGTTTCGACGAGGCCCTGGCGGTGTTGAAGAAGGCGGACACCAAAGGGCGTCTCGGTGGCGCTTACGTCTATCAATTGCCCTGGTACCTCATCATCGGCCCTCCGGGATGCGGCAAGACCACGGCCCTGGTCAACTCCGGCCTGCGCTTCCCGCTCGCGGAACACTTGGGCCAGGACCCCATCCGCGGCGTCGGCGGCACCCGCAACTGCGACTGGTGGTTCTCCGATGAGGCGGTGCTGCTCGATACCGCGGGTCGCTACACCACCCAGGACAGCTACGAGGCCGTGGACAGTGCCGCCTGGCTGGGATTTCTCGCCCTGCTCAAGAGGCACCGCCCGCGGCGGCCGGTCAATGGGGTCCTGGTCGCAGTCAGTCTCGCCGACCTGATGCAGCAGGCGGATACCGAGCGAGCCATCCACGCCCGTGCTGTCAAGCAACGGGTTCAGGAGCTGCACCAGCACCTGGGGATTCGCTTTCCGATCTATGTGCTCTTCATGAAGTGCGACCTGATCGCGGGTTTTACGGAGGTCTTCGGCAACCTGGGCCGGGAGGATCGGGAAGGTCTGGGGCATGACCTTTCACCTGGACGAGCACACGGGCGCGAGTGACGGTATCGCGGGATTTTCCCGCGAGCTCGACCGGCTGGAGGAACGCCTCAACGAGCAGCTGCTGGAACGGCTGCAGCAGGAGCGCGATCCGCAGAAACGGACCCTGATCTTCGCCTTTCCGCAGCAGCTCGCCGCGCTCAGAGAAGTCGCGAACGGTTTCTTGAGGGACATCTTCCAACCGAGTCGGTACGAAGAGCTCCCCCTGGTCCGCGGCGCCTACTTCACCAGCGGAACCCAGGCTGGGGCACCCATCGATCGCATTATGGGCGCGCTGGCGACCAACCTCGGACTCGACCGCCAGGCCGCGTCGGCCTTTACCGGCAGCGGCAGGAGCTTCTTCATCAGCCGCCTGTTCCGCGACCTGATCTTTCGGGAGGCCGGCCTGGCCGGGACCGATCTGCGTCTGGAGAAGCACCGTCGCTGGGTGCAGCGTGGTACCTATACGGCAGCCATCGGCATTACGGTGATCGCTGCCTTGGTCTGGCTGACCAGCTATCTGCACAACCGGGCCTACATCGAGGAAGTCGCCGCCCAAACTCAGGCTATTCAGGGGCAGATCGACGGGCTGCAACCCCAGGATGGGGAGCCCTTGCGGTTTCTGCCCCTGCTCAATGCCATGCGGGACCTGCCCGGCGGCCACGGCGACGACCGGGTCCCGCTGTCGGCGAGGTTCGGGTTGTCCCAGCACGGCAAGCTCGGGGAGGCGGCCCGGGACAGCTATGTCGAGGCATTGGATAAAACCCTGCTGTCTGCCGTCATTCTGGGCCTCGAAGACCAGATCCGGGGATTCCTCGCCGAGCCCGACAAGCTCTACGAGGCCCTGCGTGTCTATCTGATGCTCTATGACGATAAGCACTATGATTTCCGGACAGTACGGGCCTGGGCCAACGGCTATTGGGAGCACCATTGGCCGCGGGAAGTACCCGTGGAGCAGCGGGCGGACCTGCACCGCCATCTGGCGGCCCTGTTCACGGCGGATCCCCCTACCTATCGACCCCACGAAATCGATCTGGGACTCGTCGCACGGGCGCGTGAGGTCCTGAACCGCACACTCCCTGCCGAACGTGTCTTCCAGCGTCTGGAGCGCGAGGGGATCGGCGACCGGTTTCCTGATTTGGTAGTGGTAAATATTTAAATGGTCAGCGTAGAGGGGTTCATTAACCACGCCCGATCGCTTCTTTTGATTCCCTCTCCCCAACCCCTCTCCCGGCGGGAGAGGGGCTTTTGCGACACCCTCGGAGGGAGAGGAGGTGCAGCCGGTGGCGTGCCCAACATATTGCTATCGGCGATGTTCTCATTTAAACATTAACCACTACCCCTGATTTTATCGTCAGTCAGGAGAACCCCAACGCCGATGAGGTATTCGAACGCAAGAGCGGTAAGTTGCTCACTGCCCCGGCGATCGAGGCGCTCTACACCTATGATGCCTATCATCAGGGGTTCGGGCCGAAGGTCGAAGCGCTGATCGACGGATTGGAAGGCGAGCGTTGGGTCGTGGGTGAGGACGTCTCATCGGAAGATAAACGGGCCCTGATGGACGACGTCCGCAAGCGCTATTTAAAAAAGTACAGGGATCGGTGGTGGGCCTTGCTGACCGATCTCAGGCTCCGCCGCGAAGGGGATACGGTGGCAATCCTGGACCTGCTGTCCGATGAACGCGACTCCCCGTTACTCCTGCTGTTCCGAGCCGTAGCCCGGGAGACCGATCTCGAACGCCGACAGGAAGAGCAGGAGGAGCAGGCCGGCCGTCTGAAGGCGGCGGTGGATTATTTGCAGCGCGGTACGGGCCGGGTCGGCAGGTTGTGGGAGGAGGTCGAGTCGATACCGAGCCGATCCGAGCAGCCCCCGGAGCATATCGTGACCGAGCGATTCCAGGTGATCCACGACCTGGTCGCTACCGAAGAGGGAAAGGTCTCGGCGCTGGAATCCTTCATTGCGGATGAGCTGGGTCCCCTTTACCGCTACATGTACAATCACGCGGAGCGGACGAGGCGGCGCGACTTTCCCGAGCAGAAAAGCAAGGAGGTCGAAGCGGTCGCTCGGGCCGCGAAGCGGCTGCCGGTGCCCCTATCCGGTTGGCTTACCGAGCTGGCCCAGGACAGCGCGGACCGGATATCGGGGGATATGCAGGTCTTGCTCAACCGGCTCTGGGAGGCGGAAGTACTGCCGTTCTGCCGCCAGGCCACGCGCAACCGCTATCCGTTTTACCCCACGAGCAGGCGGGGAATCCCTCTCAAGGATTTCAAAGACCTCTTCGGTCCCAAGGGGGAGCTGGCTCGATTTTTCGAAAAGATTTCTTTTCCGGTCGACACCACCACCGACCCCTGGCGTTGGAAGGGAGAAGGCAAGCGGGGCTCCAAGGAAGCACTGGCTCGATTCCAACGGGCTGCCGCTATCCGGGAGGCTTTCTTTGCGGCCGGGTCCGACCCGACGGTCGAGCTCCAGCTGACGGCGGTCGGCATGGATGGCCAAGCCAAACAGTTCTTACTCGACCTGGAAGGACAGCTTGTCATCTTCAGACATGAGGCCGGCCGCTCCTGGCGGCTCACGTGGCCGGGCGACGGTACCGGCGTCCGCATGGCGTTCATCGATCTCGACGATCAGGAGCACAATCTTCCCAGGCAGCAGGGTACCTGGGCCTGGTTTCGCATCCTCGATCGTTCCTCGCTGAAAAGAATCAGCGCTGAGCGCTATCGTGTCACCTTCTACATCGACAACCTGCACGTGACCTTCGACCTGAACGCACTCAGCGTGCGCAACCCCTTCAGACTCACGGAGCTGCACCGCTTCCGCTGCCCGGAGCGCCTATGAACCGATCCCCCGGACCACTACCCGGCATTTACGGCAAGCTGCCGAGCAACGGTGACTTCGTATCTCGCCGCCTGCCCACTACCTTCGTGGAGCCCTGGGACCGATGGCTCCAGGAATCCATCGCGGACAGCCGGGACCAACTCGGCGAGCGCTGGCTCGAGATCTATCTCACCAGCCCGGTCTGGCGCTTCGTGCTCGCGCCGGGCACGGCCGGTCAATCCGCATGGGCCGGTCTGCTCATGCCGAGCGTGGATCAGGTCGGGCGTTACTTTCCGCTGACCCTCGCCTGCCCCCTGCCCGTCGCGGTCAACCCGCTCGACACACTGACCGGCGCCGCCGCCTGGTACGAGTCGGCCGAGACCCTGCTCCTCTCCTGCCTGGACCAGGACCTCACGCTCGCAGTCTTCGATCAACAGGTTACGGCGCTCGGGCCGCCGTCGAGCCTGCCGCCGTCGAATGCTCCCGGCCCAGGTAAGGCGGTCGCTCGGCGCATGCCGTTACCCGCCGATCTCGCCGCCATCTGTCCCTGCCTGTTGCACCAGGCCCTGGGAGAGCTCTTCTTCGCCTACAGCCTGTGGTGGTCGGACGGGTCGGAGGTCATCGAGCCCTCGGTCTTGTTATGCCAGGGCCTGCCGCCGAGCGCCGGATTCGCGGGCATGCTCGCGGGCGGGTGGGACCGGTGGGGGTGGGAGCAGACCCCGCCAGGGCCGGTCGGGGCTGTCCCTCAGGGGCCGCGGGGATCATGAGCCACGCAAACGCCTGGCTGCGCGGCATCTCGGCGGGCGCCACCCATCGCGGAAAGGTGCGGCAGGTCAACGAAGACGCCTATCTGGACCGACCGGACAGGGGACTATGGGCCGTAGCGGACGGAATGGGTGGTCATACCGCCGGTGATCTGGCGAGCCGGATGATCGTGCAGGCCCTGGAGGCGGCACCGCAACACCGGTTTCCGGGCCGGACCGTGGCGAGTCTGCGCGCCTGCCTCGGTGATATCAACCGGCGTCTGTGTGCCGAAGCACAAAGGCGCGGGGTGACGGCTATCGGCAGCACCCTGGCCGCCGTATCCGCGGCGGAGGGGCAGTGCATCCTGCTGTGGGCAGGAGACAGCCGGATCTATCGCCTGCGTAACGGGGTCCTGCACCGACTCTCGCACGACCACAGCCAGGTCCAGGCACTCGTCGACCAGGGCCTGCTCGCCCCCGATGCGATGGAAGCACACCCGGCGGCCCATGTCGTCACCCGGGCCGTGGGGGCCGTGGAGCTGCTGGAAGTCGATGCCCAGCTCTGCGCACTCAAGAGCCACGACCGCTTTTTGCTGTGCACCGACGGACTCACCAAAGAGGTTTCCGAGAGCGATATCGCCGAGCTTCTGGCACGGACCGCGCTGAACGCGGCCCCCCAGGCCCTGATCGACGAGACCTGCAACCGGGGGGCACGCGACAACGTAGCCGCGGTCGTGGTCGATTTTCTACCGCCGGAGGCTACCCAGGGCGAGCGCGTGTAACCTGCCTCGCGGTGCCCGATGGCCTCAGCTACCGTCCGCCGAAAATTGCCGGCTGATAGCCGAGTAGGTCGGGTCAGCCGCAGGGACGCGGCGTAACCCGACATGACGTAACCGGTTAATTTGCCGTCGGGTTACGGCGCACCCCACCACAGCGACCGACCTCACTTCATCGGGCGCACCTAACCCGACCTACCTGGCTGGATGGACCGGCTTCGCTTTGCCCATCCTTGTATGTTCCGTTTCTCAGGAAAACCAAGGAAGGAGAATAAAAGGACTTGATGGAGAGAATCTGGGGAAGCCGTCCCGCCCTGAGGCCTCGAGCCTGCACGTAGATTGGCTCCCCGCCCTCTTC
>Ga0209568_1000346_pt1 | contig 16087 bp, 11 predicted proteins | sample WorMetOlspDAHAB2_FD_187406 | JGI IMG/M metagenome (GOLD analysis project Ga0209568, IMG submission 187406) | Marine gutless worms symbiont microbial communities from Max Planck institute for Marine Microbiology, Germany - Olavius sp. DAHAB.2... ...
ATCTCTTTTGAGCAGTATAGGAATTCCAAGCATACAGGCGTTGCGTGCAGTGTTCGTTATAACTTGCACCTTTGGCGACGATACAAAAACTTTAATCATACTGTTAGACAATCACTTCCTCAGCTTAGCCATGCTTACCTTTGCCACCTTTGGTAGTTTTGCCTTTGGTTCGAGGTCGTCGTCCATTTTAATTTTGTTAAACAACGTTAAACGACACTTAAAATGCAAAAAAAAAACAATGTTTACACTCCACTCATCAAAGAATATTAATTCGTCGTTACTGGTATGAGCACAGTTTAAATATATTAGGATGTTACGGTGTGTGAGACACGTAACGTATTATAGCTTCTAATAGCACAGCACTAGTTCACTAGTCACTAGTCACTATCGTGAATTTACTGGGAATACTGCAGTAAATCACGTCGCCCTTTTGTAGGGATACATAACAGACACGTATACAGTGGTAGCATGTAGAAAGCTGGGGGGAAAAATCTTACGCCGTTCGCAGTCGTCGACGATGTATTTTCACAGGTAAAATTCCACACACAGCAGTAGGTACTTTGACAAAGGCATATTTTATGGTGAAGTTAAAGCCCAAATTCCACTTGGCTCGTCACATCACGTCTCGACACGACACGGCACGTTCGACCTGTCGAGCCCTTGCACTTAATGTGGCTGTGTCGAGCTTGTTGAACAGCACGGCTCAACACGCTCGACACCATTAGCTTGACTAGCTCGACACGTCGTGTCAGCGCGCTCGATGCGCTACAGGACCAGCTCGACTGGCTCGACACGTTCGACGTGTCGAACCCATGCATTTTGGCTGTGTCGAGCTTGTCGAACAGCACGGCTCGACACGCTCGTCTCGACGTCGAAAGTGTCGATCGTATCGTGTCGAGAAGTGACGTGACGAGCCAAGTGGAATTTGGGCTTAACGACGTTGACTTATACCACACCTCTGTTAAACCACTGGAGTTATACTGCTACTACATATTGGTTCTACAAAATGGCGACAGCTAGTGCCATATAACACGTACTCAATCACTGATTTATATTTCCAATACAACAATTGAAAACAAGACTTCCGTGACAACACATTGTAAGACATACAACAGGAAACAACGTGTTTATTGTCTTAATTATTCTCTAAAGTAACTGTCACATTCTGCAATTTTCACATCAGATGTTCAATGTGTCGGTCCTGCTGATGGACGATGCACTCTTCAAATGTGTTGTTACAGAAGTCGTATCTTGTTTTCAGTTGTTGCTTTTAAGACACTGACACTTCATAAGGTAGTGTAGCGACACACTTGAGGTGTGGTGAGATCTTTAGTGATAGTATGGTTACACATTTTCTGACAGTGATTCTGACAGTGAAAAAAGTTTGTAAATTGGTCAATATTTGATGAAGTTATAAGGTGCACAAAAATGTGCCAATTTTTTTTTTTTGGGGAGGGGGGCACCCTGCACATTTATTTGACCGATAGCAGCTTCGCGGCTCACGCATAGTAATAGCAACTGACGTAACAATTTAGGTCACACAGAATTATTACCAAGTGATGATACTGCTGGTTGTACACTTTACTTTTACGAAAACTCTAATCTTATTTGAAATTTAGTACGATTTAATACGATCTATTGATAGTTGCATATTTTGGACCACCCTGTATATATAGCGCCAATTAGAATAAATGTGAGGCCGTGATTGTGATTTCTAAGTTTAGTCGGTCTTTGTATTTGTTATGGCGTTACAATTCTAGTGATGTTCCAAACATTAAATTGTGTTTAGGCCTGTGTTTTAAAAGTAAATGGCATATATTTGCCTTAAAACAAAACGCTCGATCACTGACTCTCTTGTATAGTTTATATTGACGAGAAGAAAACAATATTTTCATGTAAAATAACAACTGAACGGTAAACAATTAACGAATTAATAACAAGGAAATTAACAGCAATGCTTAACGATCATATTTAGTAAGTAAGCTTAAGCTAATGAAATTATCAACGGAACGAAATTGCATAGCACAGAATTGCACAAAAACATAAACGATAAATCAAGTGAAAAGTTCAGACAGCATTGTATATTATAAGCCTATGAAAATGGCCATGGGCCTACCACATCCCAAGCCACTGACGCCACTGGCCGAACACATGGCTATATGCAGGAATAACGATTAACGAAAACAGTTTGAAGACATTTAACATTACAGCTGGGAAATACCCAAAAGTTTGGTACGTGGAACCAAACTTCGCTACAAATTATATATTGCAAAATATTGCAACGCTTGTGCGGAATATAGAGGCCAAAAATGTACCATCCCCTTCCTCAATTTGTACACGCCATATTGCTAAATGTTGATTATAAATAAGTAAAACACACAAAAGAGATATTTTTTTAAATGTAAAATATGCATTCGGTCGTTTTGTTCTGCAAAAAAGAATATTACGCGAAAAAATGGGGGCTATCTCTAAAACGGTGTGACAGAGACGAGGCAACTACCCACGTGACCCACCACTACAATACGAAGCGGTAGGCCAATACGTGGCTTGGTCGATTAAGCCTCGGCAATGTTTACCAAGTACTAACCTAATACATCGAGCTATACCGGCTGTAGCTGAGAATTTTGAATGGCAGGAAGTATTTTAATCAGGACTCACAGCTGTTTGTGCGGACATGTGTTTGACATCTTCGGATTAAGACCTGAACTAGGCCAAGATAAAAACACACGTGAAATAATTGCTGTCTACAGGCCTAACATATGTTATCCAAGCATATTCACATACGAATGTTGAAAAATGCGTAGTTAAACAAAGTAACCTATTAAAACAAAGCAACCTATATACTGTAGAATGGCAGAGTAGCAGCTGAAGATGAAAGAGCCTCGGACCGACTTGTCGCCCATGACAACAGCTTCAAAAGTTTGGCGAAGTTGAATAGGGTAGCGGTTCGTTCAAACGTTTTCTTGGATAAACATTACGTGACCACCTGTCATTGTTTTTTTTGGAAGTTTGGCTTCAAAACAGGTCGGCAGTTTATATGTACATTAGGCAAAACGTGTGTTGTCAAAGTTTGGGCTTTTATTTCTCCTCATCTCTATGGCGCACACACGGCAGGTAAACAATCCCTAGTCTTGTGACGAAAATAAGGACGGCATGTAAGCAGTGGGGCCTTAAATTCTGACTGGGCAGCGTCATAACGAACTAACCAGCAACCAATAAAATTAATCGGTGTTATCGGCAGGTCAGCGGCGAGATGATCATGCGTGAGTCACGTGACTTGACGTCATGTGTCACGTGGTATCGCGGAAGTGACGTCAAAGACAGTGGCGATAATGACGCGAGAGCGACAGGCGTCGATTCGCTTTTGAAGCACACGAGTCTCGTGCCAAAGCGCCTCGACGTAAGCAGCGTCTTCAAGGTTCGTGTTTGCCGCCGCCACATGCACTGCACAACGCACACAGTCAATACTAAGCAGGCTGACATGGTCATGGTGGACAATTAATATATAGAGGCAAAGTCAACCTCGAGCCACACAGTCCATGAAGAGGCGCCGATCTCGATTTTCGGCTCTCTGCCAAGTGCCAAGCCCAGCCAAGGAAGTCCAACATGTTGCAAAGTTATTACCGAAATAAAAAAGGTATGCTTTTTATTGCTCACGCAGTCTACTGTCTTTCGTGCACTGTCAAGCAGTCTAGAGGTCAAATAACACTTCAAAATGTGCTGTGATAGGCTACGTATCACAGATGACATTGAAAAATAAAAATCATTGAATGACTGTGAATACAGTAAGTTTCACTTCTATCAGCTGCTATAAGTGTTACTTTTTTCCAACAGTGTCCATGCACGTATGTAGTCAGCAGAGGCACATGACATACAGTTGAAGCTCCATGAGTCCGGTTGAACGAGCAGGTTGTTCTTGGCAATTCTGAGGTCGTGCTTGAGCTGTTCTTGCAGACCGAGCAGTTCTGTCACTTTGAGATGATGTTTCGGTGCCACTCGCGACGCCTGATGACAACAGACACACAACAACGCACATCACTATCATCACGGGCACATGTCTGCGACCGTGCGAAGTAATCTAGAGGCGCCAGGCACGTAGCTAGACATAAATTGTAGGGGCTGTAACTAGTAGTCACAACATAGAAGAGAAACACGAGGGTCAAAACAGACAATTTTTTCAAGTTAACTCAGCTCAGGGGGCAAACATAGTCCCAGGGGAGGGGCGACGCCCCCTGGCCTCCTCCTGGCTATACGTGCCTGATAGGCGCGCAACTTCGAAGGAACAGTCTTGCAGCTGCTATGACCGAGACGTAAGGACTGGAGGTACTTCTCCAATGTCCGTAGCCGTGTCTGTCCTGTCCAACTGGATTATCCTCCCATTGCCGCAGGAGAGCGCAGAGCTGGTAGAAACACTAGTTGTTGCATGTTCGTACAAAAACATTACAGAACAGGCTTTTGCGTATAATAATTTCTGTAGAAAATCAATCAAATATAAACAATAATGTTTGAGATGAGATAACGTACCCACCGCGTCGGAAGCTTCAACGTGTCTTCTCCATGTAAGCAAACTGGACGCTTCCGGCGTTGTCTTCGAGCAATCTTTGTCTGCTGTGCTCGCCAAGATGTTATCTACTAATAGACAACGCATTACCAAGATTAATTTCATCGTACTACGCGAATCCTTCCTACGTTTGGCTAACAATAATGGCACTGCTGTGCACAATGCAATAAGCATTGATGTAATTTGAAATGAACTAGATCATGGAAAACAGGCCCGGTTTTCGTTAGAATAAATAATAAATTAAGGCCGTATTCCATTTGTCCAAACTGCATGGTTTAGGTTTCAATCAATATTCCGGATTAGGTTTGCTTGCACAAAAGTTGTGAACGGTTTGGTTTTTGCGCGGTTGACTTAGCAAGGTGTGTAACGACAGTACCGTCCCCGCTAAATGTGTTACTCAGCAAAAACGTTTACGTTATACAATCATGTGCCTAATAGTGTTTTATACGCAAAATGACAGAGAGCACAATATTTAAAACAAGATATACAACAATTTATGAATAGAAAAATCTACATGTATTCATTCTGGACTTGAACGTCTTGGTTTCATGCAGGGGGGATGAGTGAGTAGAGTTTAACGCCCCACCCGACACAATATCGGTCATTTCGGAGGCGGGGGTTTCATGCGATGAACCGTTTCGAAATCGGTTCGCAAGTTTAATTCAAGACGGTATAAGTTTGGCAAATCGAATACGGCCTAGAACACAGAAATTAATCAATAATGATAGACGTGAAATTGTAATGGAGCTGTAATGAGAGGGCAATATGAAGATTACCTTCAGTTTGGCTATTCGTACAGACGGGATTTGAGTCGGATGGTAGATGATCTGCTGACGTTTTGGAGCTCCACTCACAGCTCGCGTCGTCGTTACAAAGCCGTCGTACCAACTCGACTGCTGTCTGTGACGTACATTCACCCAATAAACTACCGTGGTCGCTGTCTCTGACCCTGGCGAAGTCCTCATTCGATAACTGACGCATGCGAACCGGCGCTTGCTGCTGCTGTCGATCCACTCCGTCGGCGGCGGATTCACGATCTGGATTCGTGGATTCGTCGTTGGATTTCGACGACCGTGACTTACCACAGCGCGGGTGGATACACCACAGCAGCGACATGCCAGACGACGACGACGATTTGTTGCGTTTGGACGGGGCCGTTTTCACAGGAGACGATGGCGCTTTGAGATGAGTCGAGGGTGAAGCATTCTTGGATGACTTCGGCGTTGGAGGTACCACGCTATGGCGGTCACGCTTTGTGGTCGACAAAGCAGCTGTTTGTAGGACAGACTCGTTTATAGGCTCTCCGTTAGCCAACAACGGTATGCCGTTCGGTGACAGCGCTGGCTGCATCTCGTCAGACCCCTTCACCGAGTGGATGGAATTTCGATACGTAAGAAGGTCGGGGTCACACTGGTGGAAAGTATTCGAAACTGGAAACGAAGTCGGTATTGATGTCGATAACGTAATTGAAGAGTTTATGTCGCCGTTTGCTAAGGTCAGTAGTTTGCAGCAATCATCGGGATCAGTCAACTCCGACCTCGATACTTCTTCCGACAGCTGCGGGTTGGACGCACCGTCGGGGTGATGTAGCCGCTTGCACGGCGAACTCGTCAACTCGCTGTCGATGTCGTCGACTGCCGCGAAGCTGAGACTTCCGCCGTCCTGACGCCGCGGCCATGTCGACGAATCGAATATGGTTTCCGGTTGCTGATTGCCGGATGCGAATGTCCGACTGTTGGCAGCTTCGACGCTGGTACCCGGCGCCACGCTGCAAGAGCATGGAAGCGACCAAGCGGCGATGTGAGCTGGGGTAAATGAGACCGGATGTTGTTTCGAAACGAGGCCGAACGCTCCCGCGGCGGCGAGGTTTTCGTTGATATCGAGGTTGGCGGTGGGCGACGACAATCGGCGACTGTGCCGACGACGTCGGTCCAGATCGGCAGCGACGCAAGTGGCGTAGTCGGGCGGCGGCGAGTTGTTGCTGACCGCCGTCACCGCGTCATCGGACGCGCTGTCGTCGTGCCATGCTCGCAGACCGCTGAACACGTCGGCGCCGTAGCCCCGCAGCACGCGGTCGACCGAGTGCGACTTGAGCGGTGACATCGGGCGGGCAGCGAACTGCGTCGCTATCGCCGCTGGCGGACCGACTCCAGCGGCAGCCGTGGCGACCTGCACCGATCGAACCCACTGAGCCGTTCGGTCACCGCAACGCACGCCGACTTTTATAGCTGTCGGCGTCTGAGCACCTGCTGGTCGTAGACGACGTCCGGGGCTCGACTGGGCGCTGGGTGGACACCGGTTCGGCGAGTAAAACGACGCGAGAGTGGTGTGTTTCGTCTGATTTGTTTGCTTGCGCCCAGACGACCGCCGTTGACCTCGACTTCTGCTCAGCTCTTCCACGTTACTTGAAGCCAAATCGGGAGCAGTTGTTGCAAGTAGGCGGCCATGGCAGACCAAAGCACTGTCTCTGTGATGCGTATCGGCACCTAATTGTCGAACAGAAGTCGCTGTCGTAGTACCAACCAAATCCGTGGCGTCGACACTCTTCCTCGCCGTCTCTCCGTAATCCCGTGACAGCTGCGTTGTCTCTTCTCTGCCGACGTCGTCAACAGCCGTCGCTGCTGCAGCCACTGCTGCCGCTCGAGCCCGGTACAGCTTCGCGCATTTCGACTTGCGCAGTTTCATCGGCGACCGGAGCGACTCGACGAGAGAGTTCGGGTCCTTCTGGAACTCGGTTGGGCCGTCAACCCACATCTCGGCGCTGTCGTCGGCGTTGTCTTCGTCGATGACGGCGGCGACCGATGCGCCCTCGACGTCGGAGAAGCGCAGGATCGATCGCGGTCCGTCAATCCAGCGTTCCTTCGCTCCGTCGACGGTCGACGGCGGCGCTCCGCGTCGACCAGCCGCCGTCTTTCGAAGCTTCGTGGCTTCATTGGTACAGTTGACAACATCACCACCGATGCTCGTCAGTTCGCTGCGTCTGGAATCCATCACGCGCACATAAGAAGACGAATCTTCGACGGAAGGATGCACATCATGGTTGCCCGCAACTAGGTTGACTGGAGCTGATGTACTAACTGCGAACACTGGCGCAGTATTTCCACCAGAACTAACAAAGGCTTCGGAGACTTTAATGGACGAGGTAGCTACGCTTCTGTGAGATGGTGTACTAGCGACAACCGTTGCGGAAGGCGTTCGAGGCTTGCAAGGCGGTGGTCCTTCGTTGTCAGTGAGTTCCCGGTCGCTCAGCGCTCGCCCGTTTTTGCCGACGTAGATGACGGTGTCGCACGACTGCTCGCTACTCGATGTGTAGTCTGCATCCGAACTGAGACACTGAACTCTCTGATGTTGTGTGCCACCGCGACGGGGCGACACCTCTCCGGCTTCGTCCGAGTTCGTCGAGCCAAACTGCATCAAGTCACAAAACGTCGAAAAATTAACGCGCCGAGCGTCAAACAACAACAGAAACGATGTAACTCAAAACTCATATAGATCTGCACTTACCAGACACATAAACTGTTTGAGTAAACGTCGACCATTCGCTCTCTTATACCAAAGTTGTTAGCACATCCATAACGTTCTGCTTAGTGTGTTATTCATTTCGCGCCATTTTAAATTTGACACAACTACACATACACGCTGATTAGCATCTACGTCAAAACAAAAATTTACAAGAGCTCATCACCGGAAACTTAATTTCACCATACACAGAGGAACTAGACACAGCAGTACAAAAGAATAAAGTAAATTAATTCGAACAAACAAAGAGCAAAATTATACAAAACTAAACAAAACGTTATGCAAAAAACAGTTGACAAAAAACTGTAGTAACTGGAAAGTTCGCACTTTTATAACGTATGATAATCCGCTAATAGTTATAACTGACATAACTGTGATAGTTTTGTTTTGTCTCGTACTTGTGACACCATGGATGTATGCGACGCAATACAATATACCTTGGTTTTTCGTCGGACTCGGAGCCTGAACAACTTAGCGGCGAGTTGAACAACCTGCATCGTTTCGTTGTAACAGAGATCGGATGAGCTGACGTGTGCAATCATGCATGTACAGCATCCACTAGCGCCACCACACAACGACTCTCGCACCAGCTGCGTCAGCCTGCTCTCCCTAAACACGCATTAAAAATCCACATTCGCCTTATTATGGCAACGAAAAGAACAACAATATAAATTCCAAAAAAATCATCATCAACGAACGAGACTAACAACAGGCAGCCTTCATTTTTACGTTATAAGCAACAGTAGAGGCTCCGCCACGTGACGGACGACGAATAGACAAACAGGGTCTATGAACAACGGGACTTACTAAAGACATTGCCTCCCTTCCCAAAAAACGCGTGTAGATTCAAAATAAGGAAATTTTTCTTATTTTCCATTTCGTTATTTATTTCGACATTAACTTGTAGATAACACGAAGGAATTTAAGCGAGCCGTTTGTTAGCGAATAGACACGAAAGAAGGACAAACCGATGTGGAATGTGTCGTTGACCGCTGAGCAACGCGAGAAGAACCGCACCAAGCGATGTCAGACTTAGCGCTGAGCCGTCTTTGGCTCGACCGCAGCTGCCAAGGTCCAACAGATGTAACCGGCTTCGACCGCCGACAACTGATGCCACAGCATAACATATCATCATCAGTTTATCGTCATCATCATCGGCATCATCAAGTTGTTTCATAACAGTAGGCCACACAAGAAAGATCCGGTAAAACCACAAAGCATATACAAATGTGAGACTGGACCACATAGCTCACAACAGCACTTGTGTTGTCTTGAAAAATACAACTAGAAGCTCAAGAGAAATACTTTCAGATATGTACACAGAAAACACGTAGGTAACGGGACATTAAATATGGCACAATTAAAAATGACACAAGCAATATGATACTGGAAATATTCATTCATACTATAGTCGTTGATATTTTAACTCAATATGACAAGGAGAGTATCCATGCATTAGGCCGACCTTCTTCCTGACCAGAGTTGACGTGATCGACTTTGTACTGATAAACATTCAAGGTAAACAGCAAATGGGAATTTCGAGCGTCATCTTCTGCCTCTGTAATACAAAACAGTTATTGGCATTGAAAACAAGATACTGTTGACGGCTCAGCTGGAACATAAATTGTTCAATAATTTCATTGGTGTTATTGACTGCAATAGCTATGTAAATGTAACAATGTTGTCTGTATTGGTATCGGTACCGGTATTGTTTTTTTGCGCTAATATTGCTTCTACTCGTTAGTTCTTGAATGCACGAAGACTATAAAATCAGATTAAATTAGAACATATACCCGGTACAGTTCTGGCGGCGATCGCGGCGTCAAGATAGTATGCAGCATGGTGCGCTGAAGGTGCTCGCAGCTCATTCGGATGTTCAAGGTGTGTCGCGGAGATTGTGGTGTCCTGGACACCGGAACCAGTGTTCTGAGCGTCTGGAGTACCCACTCCGGACACTGAAAAGCAACCAGCCACATACTGGTCACCACACCACGAATGCACCAGTAAATTTTAATTTATGTGAAAATGTAACGTTGCCATAATTAAAATTCAGTATTTAACAGTAATTAAGGCGAGTGCTTATATCACAGCCATGGGATTGACATCGAATCCACTACCTACAGCCTCTGTCAGCAGTTCGTGGCTACTTGAGCTCCCTGCCTGCAACATTGTCCCACTGTACTTCATGTATCTTATGTAAATTATGTAGACTTAATGTCAATTATCACCATCAACATCAATAAAAGCACAGTAGATCTACGTAACCCAGCATTTGAAGGTGTCTCGACGACAGTGATGCCTATAACACAGCAGAGACTGAAATGATGACGCTGAAGCAGCGTTGTGCGTCTGGTCCTCTTATCCGTCTTATCTGTTCCGTATTATTACTGTTATTGTCGGTAGCGAGTCGAATTTACGGTGTGATACGGATACGCGATATATTTAAGTTTTTTTTCAGTTCACTGGCAACGGGTATCAAGGGACAATCATTGTGACTGAAAGGCAGCTATGATCGCCTGGCACGTTCGTAACAAGAATTTCAAGTACTTTCTGTTCTGGAAACATGCAATAGGGATAGCTGGTAGCGTTGATTCCTGATGCTGAGCGAGAGGGTACTTGCCTATAGTGACGTTCGCAAGCAGGTCTTTGACTGTCTCGTGTCTACCGGTGACTTCGACGGCTGACACACGCACTGAGAAACGGGCACCTGTCGATTGCTTACGTTCGTCAACGAGACGATAGAGCCATGCAATGGCGCTCGGAATGACGCCCAGATTCAGCGGCGAGTCGTCAACACCCAGCATCATGTACGTCTTACCTGATGCACACAATCGTTCTAGAGTTAATTCGCAGTAAGCGAGGGCATGGCCAAGGCAAAACATCACAATAGAGTTTGATGAAGCTGCAAAAGAGTAGTTAATGAGAGATATGATTATTTGCGACGAAATTCACATGCTGATTTGTTTTTATTAGCGAAATTCCAACAAATCTATTGCTAAATCTACCAATGATGCGACCATATTTTAATTAAAATTCACTCTAATAATCTTTGTCACGTCTAAGCTACAAGATCGTATTTTACGACGCAAAAAACGGAAAAATAAAAATTATTTTAATCATGTTTAAGTGTATCTGTACAGTGTACATATCCATCAGGACTGTTTTAATTATTGCCAATGCGTAACTACCGGCTTTCGATAATGTGCAGCATTTCCATTACACGTTTATTCAAACATGAAAGACAGCGTCCGAAGAAGACGCTACTGTTGATTACTTAACGTACAATTAGTGATAAAGCACGGTCAGTCGTTAATGAGAATCTGTTAGCACTTAACAGATTCGTAGTCACAGTAAACACGCGGATTAACAGCACTGAGTGATCAATTGAGCGGTTTGGCGCTACAATTAGCGCGTAAATATCTCACATTGCGATTGCAAATTGGCGAAGCGTCTTGGAATAAATTAGATTTGACGACCGCGCCGATGACTAAAGATGCATGCCCGGAACTTGGGAGTAAAACGCATAACCAGCCGGCCCCGCCGCAAATGTCATGAATACCTCGGGCGGCGCATGCGAGATTGGTGGCGCTGATTAAAGTCGCCGCGATGGCGCGCGTAGCGTCGACCGAGCAGAAACCGGCCGATAAAACCGCGAAGAGGCTAGCCGCTGATCCCCGAGGCCGCAGAAGAGTCGTCCAGTGGGCGTCGCCGCACTCGACAAAGCTGATTTCATTAGCGCGAACTGTTTGAGCAATAGCGCTCGACAGGACGCGTGCTCTCTCTCAATCTGTGCATGCATGCTCATGATGGTGGGTGGTCGATACACGTCAGTGGCACAACGACATCGTCGACAGGCGGCACTGATGCATCCGTCGCAATCCGTCTTGCGATGACAGCCATGTCAATTCGACCATTTGTAATCCGGACGCAGTCCTACCCTGTCCCGATTTCGATACGCCCACCAGTCACCCCACCACACCCCACTCCCATCAACATTGTCAGCCTTGCTTCTCAGGCAGAGTTGACGTATGACCGTTTGAGTTTCTGTGACACTCGCACTAGAAAACGACGTTAAAAGGCGATTCGCAGTCGAATGAATGAATACGTTTATTAACAGCAGCAAATACAATAAAACCACTGTTAAAGCAATGGAGAGTCAGAATATCTGACAACTTGCAACATCCCTAATAACGTAAAAAGCACTAAAATCAACATCATTGAGTTTCTATTTAAAATTACTCAGTGACGAAGCTAAAACTACCTCATTGTTAAGACTGTTCCATACATCAACACAACGATTTGCAAAGCTAAACGCGCGACAATTTACCCAGCTGAACTGTTTCCTTATTTTAAGTTATACGGACATCTTAATACATAACCAAACATCGGCGTCAATAATAAAATGCCATTGGTGACTCGAGTAAGTAAGCAAGTAACAAATTGATAACTCGAATGAATAAATGTCAATATGCGAGTTAAAAAGCAGAGAGAGTTTAACAACAAGGTGACTCCAATAGTCTGTAATAATAAACATTAAAAATCTTTTTAAAAAACACCCACTATACCAATCTATGTGCACAATCTAAAGGAACTCAAGGAACTCTGTTTTGTCGTAGCATTGGAAGAGCGAAGTCAACGAGACGAACTCAGTTCACTACGAGGCAACTGCGAACCGATATGTTTCACCCAGTCTATACGAATGTTGATCATGTTCATCAGCATCGCACGCCTCGTCTTTTCAGGCATCAACAAAAAGCACAAAGAACGGACGCCCTCCAGTCGTTTGCTCACAACAGACTGAGATTTGACGCTGCTGCGTCAAGACAAACTCTCGAAGATCGTCAAAGAAATTTGCGCTATGTTGATGTTCATTTCAGAAGCTTGATGGTGAATTATATGGACGTGACAATACCAACTTTTGGTGTATATGAGCGAGTAGCATACGATGGTGTAGTCACGGTAGTGTTAACCTTATGGATGCGGTAGTTTCGGTGAAGATAGAGTGGCAGCCTGCAGTATCGCCGCCGCATTAAGTCATTTTTGACCGGCCGATCCGAGGTCCGATGCTGCTGCCTGCCGGCCAAAGACAGATGACTTCCTTCCTCCAGTTTAAAGGCATTTCGTGTATACGCTGCTTCGCTGAGTGATAATGATGAGTGCGGTGATCGCGGGGTGAGAGGTCGTGCGGACTGCAGGTGCGCCAGCCTCAAGACAACGCCGATGAAAGCCGGTTCGCGGTGGGTCCCGCGACGATGATGATGTCCGGCGGGCAGACGGGGTCAGCGTGCCGTTGAAATCTCCAGCGACGATCCGACCGCCGAGCAGCACACTACCAGACCGCCGCGCACTAACCGCTCGCGGATAAAAGTAATGTCGTTTGCTGGTTTTGCACGAATATCGGCCTGCCGCATGAGCAGTAGCAGCGACACGGACGGTCAGAACAGCTTAAGATATGACAGAAGAAAGGAAAGACAGTGGATCCCCGAGAGACGACTACACATCACGGTATGGGGAAGCGGTTGGCTGCGGAAATATGAATATATGAGTTGAGTGGAAAAGATGATGTTCCTGAAAAAGTACTAGCAGTTGCTATAGAGTCATCTTGTATATTACATTCATTTCTTTGGAATATCAGAACATTGCAATAGCACAATGAACGCAGTAACACCAAAAGGCAGTCACGATGTACCAAAGAAGACATAGAGGGCCAAGCATGAACCTCTGATATTTACCCAATAATAAAAAATCAAAAACAAATTAAAAACAACAATGACAAACTAAGCTATGTCAATGACAGATAAACGCATTTTAAAACAATTTACAGAAGGTGCACTTATGACATTACCAGGAAGTGAATTCCACGCGCGAAGGCTGTCACCGAAGAATGTGACTACGAAACAATATCGCAAGAGATACAGCGAGAGAACGGGATTGTGTAAAATAGAAAAATACGCACAGACTAGAATGAGGGGAAGAGACGGCGCAGAGTTGGGACAAAGCCACGAAGTAAATTAGCGCTATATGAACGTAACGGACATCGGATAAGGCGGTGAATGCGAATCTATCGATGGCGTCGCTGTAGGCAGCCGGCCACATAGACACTGAGCCGTGCAGTATGCAGTCAGTACATCATCGTCGCCTTGAGGCTGGCGTGACGACGGCGCGGTCGCTTGGCGTCATTTGCAATGCTAATCCACAGACGACATTCACCACGGAAAATGTCGACTGCCAGCCGCGGCGCAGACCCGCACAGCATACGCCGACCACGACGAGGTGTCACCGGATGTCGTCTAATAACTCTGTACACCGTTCATACTTCCTCGATTTTATGTTATAGCTGTTCTCCGTCGACGCGGAAGTATAACGACCGACAAAACTCCGAGTTCATAGAATAATGGTTATATTGTGGTGACTAATTCAAGTGACTTCCTATTTCCATATTTTATCCACACTCAATGCTGACTGTCGTTTTATTATATCTGTGCAAACGTCTCATATTTGGTCAGTCGTCTGGAATGCTTCTTATAATATTATACACATTTTCCGAACAGCATACAGCTTCCGTTTTACGTGTTTAGCCTATTCGCGTCGATTACTTAATCACGCAGTATAATGAAGTAGGCCTACCTCAATGGCATCGCAGCAGTGGTTCTGCAGAAATACTTCGCAATTCTGTCAAATTAAATCATCGACGCATTTGTTAGACACACAAAAGAGAGAAATGCGAATAGCAGTTGGAACTGACCCAGCCGAGCGTGACCGTACGAGAACACACAGCCGTCCTGACCTGCGACCACCGCTTGTATCGTATCCGTCAACGAAGTCGCACAGATCTCCGACTACAATATGATTACGACATTATAACCGACATTAACCAGAAACAAACATGCTACCAAACACGACTGTAGCACTATCCCGAAGATTAAAGATTTTACTTCTACAACTATAATAATTTTTAATCTTAAATTTTGCCTTTTGTCATCGTAAATCAGAATGGCTGTATGAACAAAACGCATACACTGATATTCTCGACGAATATCAATATTCAAAATACACCCAATGCTAATGTTCGTTTATGTGGCATATTACCTTGTATATGAAAAAAGATGATCGTTGCATTTACAGTGGCTTTGTTTTGCTTATTACTGATTCTTTCATTTCAACCGTCCGCCTCCGAAATGACCTATATTGTGTCGAGTGGGGCGTTAAACTCTACTCACTCACTCACTTTCATTTCAACCGAATACAGAATACACAGGCCTATATTGCGTTTTTCGCTTAAATCGACGGACTGTCGTCATTTCCTACATTGCGCCAAACTGGTCAGTGCATGCGATATGCAGGCGAGAAGCGGTGGTCAGTTATATGGTCATCGTCATTAACGGTCAGTATTCGGTTACGGACATTAAGCGCCTGTGTTGATATTAATTTCCGCGGGGCCGAGTTGTCCGTGACGCGCAGAGCTTCTGCAGCAGCAGCTGGCCAGCATCGCACGTAACATGTATATGTTATTTACGACGTGCGCAACCAACAGATGAGCAATAATGGAGTCCGGCGGGACTGGCGAGCGGACGGAGCGGAGCGGACGGAGCGTGGTGGCGGCGTGGCGTTGATGAGGCTGGATTGCACGCTGGATTATTGCAGCCGCTGCAGTTGAGCGCGCTGCCGGGCTATAGATCACAAGCGTTTCATAACTGTGGAGCGGCTGAGCAGAGCGGCGTGAGAGATCGAAGACCACGTTGCAGCAGCGCTGACGATAGAGGGCGCATGTGCCAATACGCAGCCAAAGGGCGTGAACTGACCCAGTTACATAATGTCGTTGCCAGGGGCAATGGCTTGATACTTTGTGCCCAGTTGTTTACATCCGTGTGTTTCGGTCAAATTTCTGAATATTACGCAACATTATAGACATTAGATAACAATGATAACGTTTTTTGCCTTCGGCTCAAGCCGCAATACCATGCGGACACTAGCAAATTTTCCGTTTTTCTACCGAAAGACCGTAAA
>Ga0209568_1000347_pt1 | contig 16082 bp, 10 predicted proteins | sample WorMetOlspDAHAB2_FD_187406 | JGI IMG/M metagenome (GOLD analysis project Ga0209568, IMG submission 187406) | Marine gutless worms symbiont microbial communities from Max Planck institute for Marine Microbiology, Germany - Olavius sp. DAHAB.2... ...
TTTTAGAAGTTTTTGAAGCTTTCCAAAAACAGCATATGGGATCTTTTTATGCGCCAACCTGTAAAACAGATTACCTACAAATACTGTATAAATTTTGCAAAAACTGAATTTCCGTACCGTAGCTGACACTATCGTTGCGATGTAAATAGGCTATTGTAAAATACACAGCCACAGTGATTTCCCAGATGCTATAAATAGCCTAGTACACGCCGCTAGGCCGCCGACTGCGCCGAGCGTCTGCAAGCCAATGACGTCAGTCTTATGTGACGTCATTCGTTTTGAGTCCGTTCGCGGACGCTCGAACATGCTTATAGAAGGCCAATTTTGACGGTTTTTTGGGAAATTTGAACTCCAAAATGTTGTCGGCCATCGTGTGGACCCCCAAAAAGCACTTCCTTACGTTACAACGTGTGTTTTGAGCCATCGCGCGTAAAATTTAATGCCCGAGTTACTTCAGTAGGTGAGTCCGGGAAAAAAATGAAAAAAGAGGCCTTATATTTCACGTATTTCGCCAGGCGCTCCCTTACGGCCGATTGGCACAAAATTTTGAGTTACGTGTTCGTCTCGTGGACGTAGTCAATTGTGCAAAGTTTGATCGTAATCGGTTAAGGGGTTTTAATTCTATGAGTGGTCAAAGTTTAACCATTCCCATTGGATTGCGATGTCGCTGTTAACACTGGTGGACGACCGTCCACCTGTGATGATATGATAAGATTATAGGCCGTCGGATAGCTCCGCCTCACTCGAAGTGTGCGACGACAAGACAAGCTTACGGGCTATGCAGTAAACACACAGTAAACACACAGCACAGAATGAGAATAGGGAAACACGTGTTCTGGGGCTGTTTACGACAGGCATACAATGATAGGACTTGCATGGTAGGCTTAAATTCATCACATGAAATAAAGATTACTCGTCGGATTGGCCTGTCTGCTGCTGATGTTAGACAAAGTGCATGCGATTCGGATGACAAGTGTGAATGACGAAATCTTGTTTCAAAATCTGTGATAAGAGAAACGATGGGTATCGAATAAGTTTTTACACAAATTTTCACCAAATGATGGTTTAGTAGTGGACCTTCATAGCTTGCGAAGGCGAATTAGCAGTTTAAGTCAATGTGTTGACTCCCAATATATTAGGTCTAACAGCTGTCAAAAGAGCTGAGTCATGACTTACAGTTAAGCTCTAGCTTAGACCAGACAGTGATCACGTCTGCAAGGCAGGCCTATCGCCAGTATGTTGTCACAAACAGGAAGCATACGCACACATCGCACAATCCATTTCTCACCACCTCAGTGGTTATACGAGTAGCCTGCAGAGCGTGACCGTTACGCAACTGAGGTGCCGTGATGGTGGCAGTCGAAAGTGCCGCAGAAGTAAGCATGAAAGCGCTTTTGATAACTTCGCTCGAACATTAAACCGTCAGAGTTTGCGTGTTAGGTACAGTTTTTGTATCTCATAAAGACATAGGCCCACACTAACAGTCACGTATCCGAGGAGGAAGACATGGCTTTCTGCCTACTGATCTTTATTCTCGTCTGCATTGAGTCTACCGCAACTTCAGAAGTGGCGGTGAGACTTGTTGGTAACAACAGTCTGCCTCATGCAGGTCGTCTCGAGATCTACTACAACGACACCTGGGGAACTGTGTGCGGCGATTACTTTCACGACACAGATGCACAGGTGGCCTGTCACATGCTCGGATTTGCGAGACTCGGTTTTTACGTACGCAACTACTATGGCAGGGGCTCAGGTCCAATCTGGCTCGATGATGTGAACTGCACTGGCAACGAGCTGTCTTTAGCTGAATGCGGACATTACAGCTGGGGCGTTCATAACTGTCGTCATCATGACGACGCGTCCATTGTATGTGACAACAGCAACTGTTCGACCAGTCATCCCGGTTGTGACGCTGTATGTAACACAAATGTACGAAGTCTGTATCACCGACTGTTGCAAGGAACGTACAGCAGATATCAGCTGCAGTCTTTCTGCGAGGCGTGGAACAACTGCAGCAGAAACTTACAACTCGATGGCTGCGCGATCAGCGACTTATCGATTAAGGTACTACAGTATTCGGCGTGGCGTCAATTCAGAGTCTATCGCTTAACACAGCAACGATACAACGAAGTCGTAGGTTCCATGCATCACTTGTGCAGTGACATAGAAACACAATATGAAATATATCGAACCTGTTATCAATCTGATTTGTACAACGCACTTCGTGAGGGATGCGGTTATGGCAGTTATATACGTTGCAGCTCACTACAAAGTCGTAAATACTGCTATGCCAGAAAGATCCGAGAGAACTGTAACACGTCAGCGGCAGATATCAACATGTTAAAGATGATAGTTTACGGCACACAAGTCATGCAGATTGTCGAGTCGTTTTGTGCAATCAATTTCGACCAGCTGATTGGCAACAAAAGTGACCTTAGTGAGATCATCAACAGTATGCCGATAGTGAAAGTCCGACTAGCTGGAGACAACAGTTTGCTTCATGCCGGTCGTCTCGAGATCTACTACAACAAAGAATGGGGAACTGTGTGTAGCGATTATTTTGACGACTTGGACGCACACGTTGCCTGTTACATGCTCGGATTTGGGAGATTCGGTTTATCTATACGCAGCTACTACGGCAGCGGCTCAGGTCCAATCTGGCTCGACGATTTGGACTGCACTGGCAACGAGCTATCTTTAGCTGAATGCGGACATCATGGCTGGGGCGTTCATAACTGCGGTCATTACCGAGATGCGTATATTGTATGTGATAACAGCAACTGTTCGACCAGTCATTCAAGTTGTGACGCTGTATGGAACACAAATGTACGAAGACTGTATCACGGCCTGTTGCAAGGAACGTACAGCAGATATCAGCTGCAGTCTTTCTGCGGGGCGTGGTCCAACTGTAGCGAAAACTTACAACTCGATGGCTGCGCGATCAACGACTTATCGATTAAGGTACTACAGTATTCGGCGTGGCGTCAATTCAAGAACTATTATCACGTACAACAACAACGATACAACGAAGCTGTAGATTTCTTGCATCACTTGTGCAGTGACATAGTACCACATGATGAAATATATCGACCCTGTTATCAATCAGATTTGTACAACGCGCTGCGTGAAGGATGCGGTTATACGAGCAACTCAGGAAGATCATGCAGTTTTCTACAAAGTCGAAAATATTGCTACGCCAGAAAGATCCAGGAGAACTGTAACACGTCAGCGGCGGATACCAACATCTTAAAGATGATAATTTACGGCACACAAGTCATGCAGACTGTCGAGTCGTCCTGTGCACTTAATATCGACCAACTGATTGGCAACAAGAGTGACGTTAGTGAAATCGTCAACAGTATACCGACAGTGAAGGTGAGACTTGCCGGTTACAACAGACCACCCAACGTGGGCCGTCTTGAGATCTACTACAACGACACGTGGGGCACAGTGTGCGACAATGGATTTGACGACAGAGACGCACAGGTTGCCTGTTATATGCTCGGATATGGAAGATATGGTGCGTTTATACACCAAATCTACGGCAGTGGGTCAGGACCAATCTGGCTTGATGCGGTGTACTGCACTGGCAACGAGCTGTCTTTAGCCGAATGTGGACATGACATCTGGGGCGTCCACGACTGTGATCACTACGAAGATGTGTCGATTACGTGCGAACGATGTTCAACAAGTCATCCGGGATGCGACGCCGTTTGGAATGCGAACGTTCCACTTCTGTATCGACAACTGATGAATGGAACTCTGAGGAAAAATGAACTTGTAACGTTTTGCACCGGATGGAATATTTGCAGTGCGAATTTGCAACGCGAAGGCTGCAGCTTCTACGATTTGCCAACGAAAATGCAGCGGAATTGGCCTTCCTGGCGATTCAGTGACTACGAGTTATCTCGGCGACGTTACATGTACAACGAAACAGTCGATTCTGCGGATCACCTGTGTGGCAACGTTTATCCTCACTATGAAGTTTATCAGCAGTGTTTTCGTGGTGCAGCGCATGAAGATGTGAGACAGCAATGCAACGGTATTTTAACAGAACATACAGCATTTCCCTCCTATTACAATTCCGACTGCAAGCTGATGCCAATTCTAACAAGCTGCTACACCAAGTTCCTAGAACAGTTTTGTAATATAACAGTCACTGACCAACACTTGGCGATCACAATGCTTTACCACAATCGATTAAATCAATACAATAAACACCAGCATAGCTTCTCCTGCGATATGTACGTGAAAGAGCTCATCGACAATGCCACTGTCGATGTGCATGACTGCGATGTTAATAGTTATTTCTTCTGCTACGCTCAGTGGCAAACTGGCTTTCCACTTCCTTCTTCTGACATTCAATACGCTCAGAGCACATGTCAACAGTCCCCGGCTACGTTACAGACCACATGCGACTCATGGAACAGTTTCGCATCATGTATCAACACTACTGGATGCACGTTTGAAGATATTTACAAGTATCGATTGACACTGGGTAACTGGTCTCGCAGCCACCAACGAAGATATAACTTATCAAGCACCACTTACTTATTCTCTTGCTCCCATACGTACGAATATCAAAATTTCTACCAGTGCTGTTCAGAAGAGAGTGTATGCGATGATAATGACTTGCTGAAAGATAACTATGAGTATGAAAACTGCACGCAGTGGATTCAAACGGTAGCGTGTAAATACAACTCAATCGAGTCTGACTGTGATCTACTGACAGCGAATGCCTATCTGCAATTCCAGTACCAGTCAAGTCAAGCCTGGCAAACGTGCGACTTCAATCAACTGACAAACGCCAGTGTGTACGAGCAGATAACGACAAACCGCAATTGCTCTGAGTTCCGATACTATTTCTGCCTACTTCGTTCCGGTTTACAGGATATTCTGTTTGACGATCGTAATATTTCCATGTCACTAATTGCGTACAGACAACGGGCTGACATTCTTCCGATATGTATGCAGCTCGAAAATATGACCACATGTTTGGGATGCAGCCCTGCAGATCTGAGCTTTTCAAACAGCATAATGCAGTTTCGTGAATACGAAGCCGAGCGGGTTGCACTGCTACAACTACACGAAGTCTGCAGCAATAAACTGACACCAGTTGCTCATGAAACGACGTCGACTGAGGTGGCAACGTCTGGAGGTAGAACGACAGTCAGAAGAACAACAGACAAACCGACGACGTCCCAGACCACATCATTTGCTCCCGAAACTAAGACGCCGTTGACTACGACGGCAACGTCTCGAGGCAGAACGACAGTCAGGAGAAGAACAGACAAACCGACGACGTCCCAGACCACATCATTTGCTCCCGAAACTAAGACGCCGTTGATTACGACGGCAACGTCTCGAGGCAGAACGACAGTCAGGAGAAGAACAGACAAACCGACGACGTCCCAGACCACATCATTTGCTCCTGAAACGACGACGTCGCTGATTGCGACGACGGAAACGTCCGAAGTTAGAACAACAAGTAGAATAAGAATGGATAATCGAGTGACGTTCCGGGCAATATCAGTCGACAACGTGTGGCCACTGTATGGTCCTGTGGCTGGCGGTACTCGAGTGACCATCACCGGGCAGTTTCCATTTGTAAACACGGTCATAGCTGTCTACTTCGGACAAAATCAAGGCTTCATTGAAAGAACAGCAGAAAACTCGGTCGTTGTAACAACACCTCCAGTGAATGAGACAGCACGTCATCTGGATATTGAACTAATACTTGACGACGGGTCGGTGATAAACACCAACCGTAAATTCGAATATCGTGGCAATCCTGTGTTCAGAGACATCAGTCCACGAAATCACCTGACACGCGGTGGTACACAGGTAACAGTGAGTGGTGATAACCTAGACTCGGTTGCTGAGCTTCGAATCACTCTCACCGTTGTAATCACCAGGTTCTACAACGAAACAGAATCGGTTTCCACTAAGACGGAAACCGACTCTGAGCCGTGCATACTTCTGGAAGCAAAAGCAAATGGCAGTCAGATACTGTGTCTACTACCAGCTGTGAGTCTACCCGATGAGCTGAATGAAGACCTGGCACTGAATGATTCTGCAAAGGCAGAAAACACTGAGGGTCCTGGAGTCGCTGCCTACGTGTCATCAGACGGACGTACACGTGCTGACGTCTACGTTGGACTCAAACTGGACGGATTCAAACGCTTCCAAAACATCAGCTCCGTCGATTCCAGCATCAAGATCCAGTTTTCACTTCCGCCTACGATTTCGTGCGAGCCTCTAGTTGCGTTCAACCAGAACGAGCACAAAGTCATTAGCATCAAGGGTCAGTATTTGCAGCGAGGCAGTCGGCTGGTGGACTTCGACATAAGACTCGGTGTCGCTGTGTGTGTTCCAGCGTCACTGAGTGATAATCGTGTCGACTGCAGACCACCCACGAAGAAACCCAACAGAAACATTAACGATACGTTCTGTCATGGTGACATGCTCTCGATGCAGGTGATGATTGGCTATGCTCACTACCAGTGTTCGTGTGTCCGTTACGTGCCGCAAGATAAAACTGCGCTGATTGTTGGTCTGTCAGTCGGACTTGCAGCCCTTCTCGCCATCACAGTCATCGTCATCAACGTCATTGTTGTCAGACGCCAGAAAGGATGGCGAGTGTCGAAAGCAAAGGACACGAAAACGACCAAGACACAGGAAGAAGCACATTATAGCAGGAGATTGCCTGGTAATCTTGACGAGTCTGAAGATCGGAATGACCCCGAAAATGTGCAGCAGCGCAAGAAATTGGATGACTTCGCCAGAGTAGAAACCAGATACGAAGAAGACGAACAATACAGCAAGACACTGCCTGGTGACTATAAGGAGTCCAGAGACCAGGACTACCTCAGTGCTAGCGTCGAACGTTACGACATGCAGCGCAGCAAGGAACTCACAGATGATGTGGAACCAGATGACGTTTACAACGTCGAAGATGATGAGAAGTACAGTACAGAATTCACCAGACTATAAAGATCTCCACAACAAGTACTGCACCCACTTGCCTGATATTGACCAGCAGGAGTCTTACGCATAGACAACAACACTGTATAAATATTTCGAAGGAACGGTAGTTTTTTTATCAGTCATACTATGTGACGGTCAGTAAAATAGTGTTGCGTTATCAGCTGTTTTGTACGCGGTGGATTTTTACAATAGACAACCGTTTGTCAACATTGTATATAACCAAGAGTAGCACAAACAAAGAGCACGGACTCAATTTATCGAGAAATGGATGGAAATGAATACTATTCTGATACGTTTGAACTTTGCTGTTATCATGTTTGTGTTTTTATTAACGGCGTACGAATGAAAAGTATGAATGCTAAATGCACTCAGCAAAAATTCGATTGGACGGCAACTTGATTACAGAATTCACGAAAGGCCACTATTTGCTATTAACGAATTTTAAAGAGCTACAACTAACGAAATACAGGACAAATGCATTGTGGCCCACTCAACCGAAATTTTGGGTGGGTCGTGGTCCACCTGTGCAATGTCCCCATGGTAGAAACTTCATCAGATACCTGCAAAGTATACACCACATCGACCACTAATGCTTAAGTGTCGTTCGCTCTGTGACCTACAGGGTGGCCCAAAAAGTAACCCTCTACTGACAGTCTGACATATCAATAGATCGTGTAAAAGCATGTCGAAAAGATGAGATTTTTCGTCAATACAGAGTGTCAAAGAAGCACCAGAATTTTACAGGTTGGTATAACGATCTAAAACATGTGACGTCATTTACAGTAAAACTGTGATAAGGGTAAAATAAGTATAAATGTTATCAGCATACTCCTTTCTGTTTCAGTTAGCCTTTGCAAGCTATAAAGCCTACTCTCGGACCATCTTTTACATGCCAATTCATGTAAAACAATTCTTTCAGACCTCATTTTTTCTGTTCACGGGATTTCTAATAAGATGTTTTTACCAGGTATTTAAACTTATTTTATCCATATTGCAGCTTCATGCAAACTAAATAATGACGTCATGTACTACGTCATGCATAGAATATTTAACAGTCAACTTACATTATTCTTCTTTTACTCTCAAATTTGATGAAACACCCAGCGTAATGCACTTAATTGACAATTTGGTAGGGGCTTACTTTCTGGGCCATCTTATATTCTACTGATCATGGCACGACCAAAAGGGTGGCAATCTGGCTGTGATAACTTCACCAATACTGACGCAAAATGGGACACGCACGTGTACACTGTGACTCAAAAAACGTACAAAATTCGGTGCCAAGATGTAGCGCTTAATATTGAGAATTTTCGAACGATGCGTGTAGATTAGGGATGTACCACATATCCGGTTCTGGTAACCGTTGGACATTTTTGGGAATCCGGTTCCGGTTCCGGCCAAAGCGGTACCTATTACCGGACACCTCAACTGGACAGTGCTTGGTCCTTTTTGGTAGATAGTTCACCCATAGAATCGGCGATATATTATGCATTTAAAGAACTAGTGACTTGTACCCTTGTTGTACTGAGTGAATCGTGTAGATCAACTCTTTTACATCTATTAGTCATAGACCTATGCAAAGCTAAAAACAAAAAACAAGGGAAATAACACTTTTCATATTCATACCAGTATCACACATTGAACCAAAAAAATTCTCCATGCAACATGTATTCAGATATCCATTTCCGGTTCCGGCCGGACAGTTCGTTTAATATCCAGTACAATCCAGTTCCGGCCGGATTTTAAAATTTGCCATCCGGTACTTCCCTAGTGCAGACACACCCATAAGTTTTCAAAATCATGTCTGCATTCATTTTCCAGTGAGGTTGCGCCTATACAATGTATATATGCGTTGAAATAGCGACGCAGCAAAAAATATGCCGTGTTTATTTTTCACCTCAGATTGTTGTAGTTAGCCCGCGGCAGTCTCTGCACTATGCGAAGTATCTCGTCTCTCCGGGCGTTGCCTTGTCTGAACACACAAAGTACACGACCTCACTTGGAAATTCAAATTTCTCGAAATGTTACCACACTAAATATTAACGAAAATCAGCTAGAAACTATTACAGTTCCAACTTTTTTCTCCGCTTCCTGTCTTTAGCCCTAGATATCTCTACTGATCGTAATAATACTAACATTGGCCTAACAATGATACCCTGGCAAGGAGGCAAACCTTTGACTTGACGTCACCGTAGAGAGCACACTGGCGGCTTCATATTTGTCGTCTTCTGCTCGGTCTGCCGGCGCCGCAGCAGACTTCGCTGCCAGTCGTAAAGAGGCGAAATATACGAGCCTCACCAACTCGTATATTTTCCATCCAATCGCAGTGGAATCTCACGGTGCATTCAATGCAAGTGCCCTCTCCTTCCTCACCACTTTGGGCGAACGCCTGACTGGTACCTCTGGCGACTTGCGCCAGATGTCATATCTATTCCAAAGGCTCTCGGTCATTGTACAGCATTTCAATTCGGTCTTAATACACGAGAGCTTTGTTTCTGCTGATGAAGAACCGGACCTCTAGCCATTCCAATGTTTGATTGTACCTTCATGTTTTTAGCCCTCGGTGTCTTTATTACCAAGCGCGAAAAACAAATTAAAACAATAAATTACAACAATAATAATGTTAACGATAATAATACTAACAGATACAGACTGACACCTGGTTAACAAGAAGCAAATACTGTAGCTCTCAGCCGGACATCAATCACAGATGAGACCCCAACACAGGCCCAGTGCACTTTCAGTGGCACTAAACTATTACAGTTGGAGTTGTAATGTAATGTAATGTAATGAAGATAACTTATTCAGCGCTATTATACGGTATACAAACTATTACTAGAGCGCTTAACATGTTGTCACGACCAAAATGAGAAACCAAAAAGAAATGATTTAAGTTCTTTTTTGAAGGAAGGGCGCGATTTGTCGGTTGAGCAGAGGGCTGGCGGTAGACTGTTCCACGCTCGTGTACCTGTCACGGCAAACACACGGTCTCCAATTGATGTCCGACGTTAATCGGGTAAAAAAAATATCCTAAGGATTCAGCAGAGCATATAATGCTGATGATGATTAACTGACACTAAATTAACTGGTAAGTAGGTAAGCAAGTAAGTATGTAAAGCATGACATACAGCACAGACACGGCCAGCCAATCGTCACAGAGGTCAAAGGTCATCAGCGGCTCAGGCAGGTTACGTAGATACTGCTTCAGGACATCTGTCAACAAAATACAGACACACAACCTAACATGACACGACACAAAATAATTCATCTGTCAACATGTCACCTGCGAGCCGTTCACAGAACCGCATGAATTCATACAAAATGTATCAGTACAGAATTAACAACAGTCACTGTACAATAAGAGGAATTGAAATGTCTGCAATTTTAGGTACGAGTTTTATGTCACGTGTTTCGCTCGGTGTGCTCCTCAGTAAACAATTACGAATGCAGACAAATACAAATGCTGGAATCACCGATGACTAAATAAAACTGAAAATTAAGTTATGAATTCACGCTGTCACGATCAACAGCAGCTTGCACGTATTGAGATAGCATTTGGTATGCAGCACATGAAAAAAAAATAGCAAGGCGAAAGTCTTTACGGCTCTCTTCAACACTTCACACATCACATCATTGGGCAGTTCATCTAACTGAAAGTGCTCACGGTGTTGTTAGCTGATGCTAAATTTTAATTGTTTTACTGTAAAACACGGTACTCAGAATATTCAAAATGATTGCCACCAGTGGCTTTCTGACAGATTTAGAGTGCACTAAATTCGTTTTCGGCCGGGCTCTGCCCCAGACCCCACTGGGGACCTTACAGCGCTTCCTCAGATCTCTTAGCTGATTTGAAGGGCCCTACTTCTAATGGGGAGATTCCTGGATCCAATCCTGACTACAACAAGGTAAAGTTGGAAATATCATCACGGAATGTATGTTGCTTCATATTTACAAGGCACCGTAAAAGAATTGGATAACATTTATGCGAGAAAATATTTAAATCTGCGACACACTACTGTCAACAGTGGAAACACCGTCAACAATCAACTACTGAAACACTGTGCATGTCACACCCAACGACGCGTTAGTTAGTTAATTAATTAATTAATTTTTTGAACTTTACAATTGGAAGTATTAACCCGAATGGGATGGGAAGGAGGGGCAGCAAATACCCTTCATCCACAGTGGAACCCCCACCCCCCCATTTTAATCCCCAATTGGGGGTATGGCGCTCACCGCCAGGTGACTCCTTAACACCCCAAAAACTTGTGAACATCCCCTGACCAAAAAACACCTTTTTTTTTTTGAATGAAACTCGACTGGTGTGAGAAAAACAACATCAGCACTGTAGATTTCACGTATTGAATTTATAGATTCGGGGGAGCCAGACAAATATATGTTCCCGTACACCTTTATATCTATAGTTACAGCGACGCTGAAATGTTGCTGCATTATGTGCAGCTGAATTGACTGAATGGGGTTTAACGGCACTTTTAGTAGTAGTAGTCGATTTGCATAGCGCATCACGCAGTGCCTCTAATGCGCTAATCGTTCCTTTGTGCCAAAAAAGATGGGTTTTCAGTGCCGATCTGAAGCAGTCGGTACTCCAAGCAGGGTCAAAGAATGAGTGTGAATGCGAGTTCCATTCCATCGGACCGGCGACGAAGAAAGCCCGACGACCGAACGTGCTGCGACGGTGTCGTGGTACCATCAACTAGTGACAGCCGATCTAAGGTGTTGGCAACTTCAGAGAACAAATGGGCTATATCCTGCCTTCGAAAAGTATGTTGCAGTTAAAAAATACTGAAATTAACGAAAAAGTTGAAAATGTTGAGCGCTGGTAATACGTAAAATGAAGCCATTTCAATAACTAACTCTTCAATCTACACACAGCCGGTGGAGAAACACTGGGCACTGATGAATGGAGAAAATGACTCCACCAGGTTATATGGAAAATTTCGCGGGAAAACAAGCCAAATAAGTGAAAAAAGCATCTACAGACCGGCAACACAATGGACGTCATGTTGATATTCGTCCCAATCCACCATGTTTCCATCAAACGCCGCCTGTCGACGCAAACACAACACGATGCAATATGAACTCTGGTTTCACGAAAATGCCTGTCTCGACGACTCAGACGCTACGCGATACAAATTACAGATTTTAATCTGAACCACTCAGTCAAACAAACTATTTTATAGTGTGCCCAAAAGTTGACCAGAGAGCTGGCCAACTTAGTCTGCCGCACATAGGAATAACTGAAACAGAAAAAATAGAACTAAAACATAAAACCGATGAGCAAATAAGTCCGGTGAACAGTCTAGAGCCATGAGATCAGTCCAACAGACAAAAACAGACTAAGGTGGAGGATAAGATTTGCCGAACTTAATTGAATTATCCTGTTTACCAACAATTACAAACAGTAAGTGTCAACTCGATTGAAGAATTTTTGATTCTAGGTTTCCAGATTTCAGAATGAGTATGAGAGGTGATAGCGGGTTAAGTCATGACATCAGACGACGACAGGTTTATTTGACTAGATAGCCCAAAAGCGAAACTGATCACAAAAAAGGGAATGTTTAAAATCACCAAAAAAGTGGAAACAGCACAAAACTATACTAGTTACAACACATTCCAAAACTTTTCAATCGACCAGGGGGGCACAAACACCCAATGTATCAGGGGCTCAGAAAGGCCGGGTCGGGGGGTCAGCTGACCCCCCCCTAAAAATTTGCAACTGAGGTCAGAAACTGCATATGGCGCGCTTATGTTATTTTTGTGTCGTGTCTTAACAAGTGCAATGTGTTGCAATATTGCGAACAATCAACTTACAAATACCTTCAGTTTCTTCACTTTGCTTGCCGAACCGGCAATTCGGAACAAACCCTGCAATGAACAGACAATACGGGCGCGACGTATAAAAACAAATGTTACTGTCGTGTATTTGTCAAAGTTCCTCAAGGGGAAGACCCTATGAATAAACAGCACACAATACGAAGCACCCCACCATACACATTGTGCGTGATCCCACGTATTTGAAAAATAAGTCACCCGCATCTCACTGTATAGGTGGCAATTGTCACTCTGCACACTGTACAGGTAATAATCTACATCATACAGGTAAAATCAAAGGTTTTGAAATCCGGACTGGGACCGAACAAGCTGCGTTGCTGACACGTTATGCTATACACTGTTAAAGTGCTAGAGTTTGCATCTGTAAGGGTCGACAAGGGGGAGGGGTTCAAGTAGACCCCCTGAACCTCATTACAAATATCAGTAAGGGGTTCAGACTTTTTAGGCAAGGGGGTCGAACCCCCAGAACACCCTGACAAATACAGCCCTGCATATGTGTCAAAGTCTGTCTGTGACACATCTTGTGCTGCGTGTTTACAATGTGCACGCAGCAACCAATCACTGAGCAGCATTAGCGCACGTGACGCTCTCACGTTATGTTGTCATAACTGACGTCATTAGCAGTGGCGCCGAAATGAATTTGAAAAAGTGGGGGGGGGAGGCACACATCTGGCGCAAGGCGCCGGAAATTTTTTTGTCGTGCCCCTCCACTTTTTGGCTCTAAAAGCACAATTAGTCGTTTTGGAGAGCGCTTTTGTGATGCTCAGTACAGTTTGGTCAGTTTCTTGTTTGCTGTTCTTCTACTCACAGTGCCCCCATGTTCCGCCTCAGAAATGACTGTCGGGCGGGGCGTTAAACTCCCTACTCACTCACACCCCCCATGCCCAGCCATTTGTAAAAGTGGGGGGGCACGTGCCCCCGTGCCCTGTGGAGTCGGCGCCACCGGTCATCGGCAGCAACCAGCAGCGATAAACTATTCATTTTCTTATTTTGGACTGTACACTATACGCTGAAATTATTACACATTCTGTTACCGTTGAAAAACGTTATCGACACGGTTCATTTAAAAGGTAATCTAACTCAAAAATAGAATACAGGAATGAAAGTGAGAAAGAAATGGCGTTGGGCATGTTGGGATATGCACTCTACACGACAAGTCTCGTCTTAACATAACACAACAGGATAAGTCGGGTAGCAAAATTTGGACTTAATTTAGTGCAAAATAACTGAAAATGCAGGCACATCATAAAACGGACATTGTACGATAGCATAAAAGTGAGAACCTCTTCCTCGAGAGCATTGCGATAAAGAATATTAATGCATTCCTCGATGACGACTGAGACTTCGCGCTCCGTCTGCTTCAGGTGAGACTCTAAACTCCGCCCAAACATCGGACGCGTCGCGTGACATTCTGCTCCACAGAAACAGATGCAAAGAACATAATTAAAAACGCCATATATATATATAGGCACCCAAGATATTCTGCAGATCACAATAACCACACGCTGATGAATCTGATAAAATACCGGTGTCATCAAATTTCCGTTTTCAAAACAAAGTCACGGGCACTTTGTGCGTCTGGTCCTGAAGTCTGGAACAGTCTCCCACTGGACATTCATTCGGGACCTACATTATCAACTTTCAAAAACATGCTCAAGACACATCTTTTCTCTCGTTCCTACTTCACTTACTAACTGTTTCCAGAGTACGAGCAGCAAACATTGTACGGCGCCCCTGTGGTGACTCTAGCCGTGTTACTGCGCCTTTTAAATTGTTGTCGTTTAATTATCATTATTTTGTTATTATTATTATAGATTTCATGATTTGCAATAACCTGCAAAAACTACTGGTAAATCACTCAGCTAACACCTGTCGTTCGTTTTACTTCGACGTTTTTTTTAATTACTTGGCTGATAATTAACAGATAATCTCTGCAGCACTAGGACGAGAAAAATTCACCGATTTCTTCTGTCAGAGACGGCAACACTTGATCGAGTAGCTTAAGTGACTGTCGATGATAGTTTGCTTGGATGTTTGCAAACTGCAACAGACCGACACCGATATCAGACACACACGCGCAAAAAAACGGCATAAGGGTTAAAATTTTAAAACAGAAACAGTAGAAATAAGTGAAAAATCCGATAAGCATATGAAAAAAACCAGTTAGAACCCAATGCCTTCACACGTTGTACAGGTCAAATTCCACTCGTGTATTCCAAAAACAAAACTATGTGTCAAAGTACTGAAGGAATACAAACTAATGATGAAATTTATTTGCGAACAAATGCAGACGTATACAGATATATACGAACAGAAAGACAGACAGAAAGACAGACATGCTGTAAAATAAGACAGAAAAATGTGAAATCTAATAAATACAAATAAAATAACAAAACAGCAAAACAGTCAAGTGCACAGAAAATGAATAGTATCTACTAACTGACTGTACTGTTTCCTATGATTAAGTTACTAAAAACAGAAAAAAACTTTTTGCTCGACTTCACCATAACTGCCACAGACGTGTGTATTCTACAGTCTCTCGTAAGTTCTCTTACGCACGTCCACATGCATGGAACGCTCTGCCGCAAAGCATTCCTCATGAGACAAGTCCCAACTGCTTCAAGCGCCAACTCAAGACAGGAAAAGACATTCCTGTTCTGCCGAGCTGTCAACTTTTAGAGCATTCATGACTAATCATTCTTTATTTCACTTAATTTTCAATGAGTTTTATTATTTCCAGTAGTTCCTTATTTTTACGGCGTTAGTTAGTTTTTTTCCAAACCGTTGACAGTTGGAATGTGCGCGCGTTGTTCCTGTAGTAAGCGCAGTAGAAATGACTATTGATGATGATGATGAAGTCGTACAGTGTACAAAGCACAGTGCAGACGTAATAAGGCGCATACGTTAAGAAACAATCGGCAGAATTCTTCTTCGCGAGCCATGAACGAAAACATTGCCGCGGAAAACTGGTCCTGCAGACATAAATACAACAAAACCTCATGCACAGTACAGCTAAGATTAACAACAAGACAGTGTATTAACAGATTTCACTCCTGACATTAATATTTACACCCTGAGACATTTCCATCTTACAGATATTTTCAAGAATTACCTGGCGATTGTCGCAACATCCGAAAAGGAACCGAGAACAACGTATTTAATTTATCGGTTTAACACCGTCAGCTCACTGTCTGACAACATCATTGTTGTATCACTCCAAGTACATACTTAAGTGAGTAAGT
>Ga0209568_1000348_pt1 | contig 16071 bp, 17 predicted proteins | sample WorMetOlspDAHAB2_FD_187406 | JGI IMG/M metagenome (GOLD analysis project Ga0209568, IMG submission 187406) | Marine gutless worms symbiont microbial communities from Max Planck institute for Marine Microbiology, Germany - Olavius sp. DAHAB.2... ...
CGCCACCAAGTACCTGGACAGCTATCTCAGATGGTTCCATCTCATCGAACTCGGCGACCAGCCATCGCCAAGAGCCTGCCTCGAGGCGGCGATGACGAGGCCATGCCTTCGTTTTGCGAATTGAGCCAAAAAATATGTTGTTATAACGTTGGATGTAGGTTATATGATTATTAACTCGTGTGGCATATAGTCCGTTTGGACCGTTTGATGCCCGCGAAAGCCTGAAGGTCAAAGGAACTATGCGGGAGAGTCCGAGCCTCGGATTCTCGAAATGGGAAAAGCAAGCTGGGGGAGCAAAGCCAATGCCCAAGGATGATACACTCACCAATGTGGAACGGTTTTTCGACGATGATGAGATCATCGTCTCGAAGACCGATCTGAAAGGCCACATCACTTACGCCAACAACGTCTTCCTCAGGGTCGCGGGGATGACCGAGCAGGAAACCCTGGGTCAGCCGCACAACGTCATCCGCCACCCGGACATGCCGCGCTGTGTCTTCAAGCTGCTGTGGGACACCCTCGGTGCGGGCAAGGAGATTTTCGCCTACGTGATCAACCGGGCGAAGAACGGGGATCACTATTGGGTGCTGGCCCATGTGACGCCCAGTTACGACGCCAGCGGCAACGTCACGGGCTACCACTCGAACCGCCGCGTCCCTGACCGGAGCGTCCTCGACAACGCGATCATTCCTCTCTACCGGGACCTGCTGGCGGTCGAACAGAAACACACCAATCGCAAGGAAGGCATGAACGAATCCTTCGCCGCGGTGGTCGGGCTCCTCAAGGAAAAAGGGATCGATTACGATGAGTTTGTCCTCACTCTTTAAATCCTCCGGTTCCTCCGAGGAAATGGAACGCTGCATCTAGCTTTGCCGGGAGATCGACAAGGGCAACTTCGAGGCGCGGATCACCAACATTGGCGCCACCGGCCGGATGGCCGAGTTGCAGCATGCCCTGAACGCCATGGTCGACCGCACCGACGCCTACGTGCGCGAATCCCAGGCCAGCCTCGAGTATGTGGCCGACAACAAGTACTTCCGGACCATCGTCGAGCGTGGGTTGCACAGCGCCTTCCTGCAGGGCGCCCAGACCATCAACAAGGCCAACAACGCCATTCGCGACAAGGTCACCGAGTTCACCAAGGCCATCGAGCACTTCGAGGGCAACATGAAAGGCGTCGTCGAAGGCGTCGGTGCCGCTTCCACGGAGCTCCAGTCCTCGGCTCAGGTCATGGAGACCACCGCCTCGACGACCAGCGAGCAGGCCACCAGCGTCGCCGCCGCCGCCGAAGAGGCGTCGACCAACGTGCAGACCGTGGCGTCGGCGGCGGAAGAGCTGTCCGCCTCCATCGGTGAGATCACCCGCCAGGTCAATCAATCCACGGAGGTCGCCAACAGCGCCGTTGCCGAGGCCGAGGCGGCCAATGAGAAGGTCAGGGGCCTGGTCGCCAGTTCGCAGAAGATCGGCGAGGTGGTGGAACTGATCACCGATATCGCCGAACAGACCAACCTGCTTGCCCTCAACGCCACCATCGAGGCGGCGCGGGCCGGTGACGCCGGCAAGGGCTTTGCCGTGGTCGCCTCGGAGGTCAAGAACCTGGCCAATCAGACGGCCAAGGCGACGGAGGAGATCGGCAACCAGATCGGCGCCATTCAGGGCTCCACCCAGGACGCCGTACAGGCCATCGGTTCGATCAGCGATACCATCGACAAGGTGAGCGACATCTCGTCGAGTATCGCCGCCGCCGTCGAGGAGCAAAGTGCCGCGACCCAGGAGATCGCCCGCAACGTGGAACAGGCGTCCGCCGGCACCACGGAAGTGACGACGAACATCAGCCAGGTCACCCTGGCGGCCGGGGAAACCGGCCACGCGGCCGGCGAGGTGCTGTCCGCCGCCGCCGAACTGGCGAAACAGGGAACCGTTCTGGACAAGGAGATGGATGTCTTCTTGGAGGAGGTGCGCAAGGTCGTTTGACCGCGATCGCCTTCTCCGGAGAAGCTTCGGATCGGGACATGCTGAAGCTGAAACAAGCACAGGCGGCTGCGCCGCCCATGGACGACATATCGATCCCCCTGTTCGATATGATGGATTCCCTTTCGACGGCGCTGGATCTGATCAATCCGGCCCTCGACGCGCATCATAAGACGACCTGCTACGTGGTTTGCCGGCTGGCCAACCAACTGGGCCTGCCGACGGCGGAATACAACGATCTGTTCGCCGCTTCCGTGTTGCACGACATCGGCGCCATCGCCCTGGCGGACCGCCTGAAACTCCTCGAATTCGAGCAACGCAGTCCGCACCTCCATGGTGAACTGGGTTACGTGCTGCTGTCCAAGTTCCGGCCCTTCGCCCATTTCGCGCCGCTGGTGCGGTTCCACCACGTACCCTGGGAATTCGGCCGGGGCGCGGTGTTTCGCGGTCATGAAGTGCCCCGCGGCAGCCATTTGATCCATCTGGCCGATCGGATTGCCGTCTTGGCGGCCCGGGATGCGCCCATATTCTCCATGGTCGGGGAAATCCGCGAGAAGATCGGCAACCTGGCGGAGCGCATGTTCGTACCGGAAATGGTCGATGCCTTTTTGGAGGAATCCCGCAAGGAGGTCTTCTGGCTGGACATGACGTCTGCCTCCTTGAACCGGGTTCTCACGAAACTCTCGCGGCTTCCGGATCTTGCCCTGGACCTGGATTCACTGTTGGAGCTGTCGCGCTTTTATTCCCTCATCATCGACACCCGCAGCCGCTTCACGGCGACCCATTCGGGCGGCGTCGCGGCCTCGGCGGAGGTTCTGGCGCGGTTGCACGGGCCGACCGATTCCGAATGCAAGAAATACAAGATTGCCGGCTACCTGCACGACATCGGCAAGCTGTCCGTGCCGGAAACCATATTGGAAAAGAACGGCGAACTGGACCTGGATGAATGGCGTACCGTGCGCGCCCACTCCTATCATACCTGGCAGATCCTCGACAGCGTCGACGGACTGAAAGAGATCGCCACATGGGCCGCCGACCATCACGAGAACCTGGACGGCGAAGGCTATCCGTTCCGTCACAAGGCCGACAATCTGCCTTTGGGATCACGCATTCTCGCCGCGGCGGACGTGTTTACGGCGCTGGCCGAGGACCGGCCCTATCGATCCGGCATGGAGAAAGAAAAGATCATCGAGGTCATGCGCTCCATGGTCATGGACCGCAAGCTGGACCGGGGTGTCGTCGAGGTGCTGGTGGAGAATTTCGACATGGTCCAGGCGACCCGTGAAGCGGCGCAGCTTTCCGAACGCCTGGCCCTGGCCGATTTCTGGGACATGGCCCGCGAATCCGTTTCCGCCTGAGCCGCCCCGTCGTTACCCCTTGATCGAAGGCGCCGCTCCTGGTCCACTCACGGCGAACCGGTTGTGAGCTGTACCCCCGATCATGTTGCCTCTCCGTCAGTTTCCCGACACCGCCCGGCGACGCATCCTAGGCGTGCTGTGCGACATCGACGACACCCTGACCACGGAGGGCCGGTTGACGGCCAACGCCTATGGGGCCATGGAACGGTTGCAGGACGCCGGCTTGCGTGTGGTGGCGGTGACCGGCCGGCCGGCCGGCTGGTGCGACCACATGGCCCGCATGTGGCCCGCCGACGCCGTGATCGGTGAGAACGGCGCCTTCTACTTCCGCTACGATCACCAGGCCCGGCGCATGCACCGGCGTTACCACGCCGACGCCGAGACCATCGCCGCCAACCGCCGGAAATTGGAGGGCCTGGGTGCGAAGATCGTCGCCGCGGTTCCCGGCACCGCCATCTCCGCCGACCAGGCCTACCGGGAGACGGACCTGGCCATCGACTTCCGCGAGGACGTGCCGGGCCTGGATGCGCAAGCGGTGGCACGCATCGTCGGCCTCATGGAGGATGCCGGCCTGACCGCCAAGGTCAGTTCCATCCACGTCAACGGCTGGTTCGGCGACTACGACAAGCTGACCATGACCCGGTATCTGTTCGAGGAGGCCTTCGGGATCGATCTGGAGGCCGAAAAGGATCGGTTCGTGTTCGTCGGCGATTCCCCGAACGATCAGCCGGCCTTCGGGTTCTTCCCCCATTCCGTGGGGGTCGCCAACGTCGGTGATTTCGCCGGCCAGTTGACCGCGCCGCCCGCCTACGTGACCGAGGCCCGGGCCGGCGACGGGTTCGCCGAACTGGCGGCGTTCCTCACGGCCGACGCCGGCCCTTGACGGGACGGCGGTTCCTTTCTTCCCCGATCAGTGGATCTCCGCCGCGTCGCCGATGGCCTGCCTGAGTTTGCCGATATCGAAATCATCGGACTTGGCGGCGGTCAGGATCTTCGCTTCCCGGCGGCTGATCAAATCAACGGCGTCGGGGATTTTCAGCACCGCTTCCGCGGGCACGACGACGGCGCCGTGCTGGTCCGCGTGGACGATGTCGTTGTGGGTGACCGCCATGCCGTGCACCGTCACCTCCACGTCGAAGGCAACGGGATGGACGAAGGCGTGGGAGGGATTGACCATGCCGGCCAGTGCCTGGAACCCGGGCGCGCTGTCCGGCAGGTCGCGGATCGAACCGTTGGTGACCACGCCCAGTGCGCCGAGGCCCTTGTGCACGGCCGTATGCACCTCGCCCCAGAAGGCGCCGACGCCCGGCTTCGGGTCGACATCCTCGATGACCACCACCGTCGGGCCCGGCGGCTGGGCGACATATTCGTAATAGGGCATGCGGTTGCCGGCATCCTTGCCGGCGGGCGGCTGGGCGGCCCTGATCTTGGCGGTCCGGGCGAACCCCACCATGGGCGGCAGGGCCGGATCGAGGCAGACGAAAGGCGCCACGGTGAAGCCGTGTCCGCGGCGCTCCGGGATGACGATCTCAAGGGCGTTGCAGATGGTCGGCGTATCCCACTGGCGGAGGATGTCGAGGTCGGCGGCGGTGATTTCGGTCATGGCGTCGGTCTTTCTATGGGGTGTCTTCGTTGAGGGCATGGAGGGATTCCGCCACGTCGCGGGCCCGGGCCATGGCGAAGGATTGTTCGGAGCCGATGAAGAAGGTGGTGATCCCGAGACCCTTCAGTTCGGCGGCGCTGTCGGTGTCCGGGGCGAAGGTCATGCAGGCCTTGCCGTGCCGCCGGGCGGCCTCGCCGACCCGGCCCATGGCGGCCCGCACCTCGGGCGCGGCGGCGTCCGTCTTGCCCAGTGAGACGGCCAGGTCCGCGGGCCCCACGAACAGGCCGTCGATGCCTTCCGTGGCGGCGATGGCGTCGACGGCGTCGACGCCTTCCGGTTCCTCGATCTGCGCGATGACGACGGTTTCCGTGGCGCTGGCCTCCAGCAAATCGGCCATGGACCGGGTGGTATAGCCGGCCCAGCGGGTGGAGCCCGCGAAACCGCGCCCGCCGTGGCCGAAGCGGGACCACTTGGCGATGTTGGCGGCCTTCTCGGGCGTCGCCGCGTGCGGCACGACGACGCCCACAGCACCACAATCCATGACTTTCAGGATCTCCGCCTGGCTGCCGTCGGGAATCCGGACCAGGACCGGAAAGCCCAGGGCGCCGGCGACCGCCAGGCAGGCATCCATGCGGCCCCGGTCGAAGGGCGCATGCTCGGTATCGAGGGCGATGAAATCCAGCCCGGAAAGGGCCAACACCTCGACCATCTCATGGGCCGGGGTCTTGAGGAAGGTGCCGGCCAAGATCTCGCCGGCCAGCATTCTGGCTCTCAGGGTGGATTGGGTCACCGTCAGTCACTCCCTAGGTATCGAGGTGGGCCGGCACGGTCCATGCTCGGGGAACATGCCCCCGGCTGCCGTGCCGGACGGAAAACGGCCGGATGAAGCCGTTCCACGGAGGATTAAACCCCGCCCGACACGGTTCGTCCACAGGCCGATCCGGCCGATCGGAAATTCCCGCCATGCGGTATTTTTTGATCCATATCATTTAGAATTATTTCAAACAGTGGAACAATGTCTTCACCAAACGAGACAAGGGCCGAAAACAAGAGCCCGGGAAGCTCAGAGGTGAGGAAAGTCATGCTTAGCAAGCAGGCCGCAGGGTCGCCCTGCATTGACGTTTGCGCCATTGACGATACCAGCGGGCTTTGCGCCGGCTGTTACCGGACTTCCGAGGAAATCGCCACCTGGGACCGGCTTAGCCGGTTTCAACGCCGCTTGATCATGGCGACGGCGCAAGAGCGGCGGGACAGGCTCAACCCGACGGGTAAGGCGTTGCCCACTTTCGCCCGCGATAGGGGCGGCCTCTAAGGGCGCGCCGGGAACTTCGAATCCAGGGATTTTCCCCCTACCCGCGAGCGCCGGGCGTCCAATCACCGCGTTCCGAAAACTGACATAGATTAATTCGGCCGGAACCGCACCCTGCTAGAATGCAACAAAACTGAAACAAACGCGACCGCATGGGATCGGAGAAGGGACTCGGTATGACATCCACTCGAGTGGCCGCCCTCGCGTGTTCTTCCGGGGTGGGATTCTGACCATGCCGCCGCGCGTGCTCATTGTCGACGACGAGCCGGCGATCCGCGAAATGGTGGAACTGGCGCTCTCCTATGCCGGCATCGATTACGCCGGGGCCGCCGACGCCGAGCAGGCGGAGGAACTGATCATCGACGCGCCGCCGGACCTGGTCCTGCTGGACTGGATGCTGCCCGGCATTTCCGGGGCGCAGTTGGCGCGCCGCCTGCGTGATGATCCCATGACCGCCGAGCTGCCCATCATCATGCTGACCGCCCGCGGCGAGGAGGAGGACAAGGTCCGGGCCTTGGAGAACGGGGCCGACGACTACATCACCAAGCCGTTCTCGCCGAAGGAACTGATCGCCCGCGTGCGCGCCGTGCTGCGCCGTACGGCGCAACGCACCCTGGACGAGATTTCCGCCGGCGGGCTGGTCCTCGACAACCGCAGCCGCCGGGTCCACGCCGATGGCGCCGAGCTGAGCCTGAGCATGACCGAGTTCGACCTTCTTGATCTGTTGATGCGCAACCCGGACCGGGTCTACAGCCGCGCCCAGCTTTTGGATCTGGTCTGGCCGCACAACGTCAACGTCGGCGAGCGGACCGTGGACGTGCACATCAGCGCGCTCCGCCGGTCCTTGGAACGCTCGGGGCGGCATACCTGGATTCAGACCGTGCGCGGTGCCGGTTACCGTTTCTCCCCGGCCGAGTAACGGAACCGTCGGTGATGCGACAGGTGTGGCAGGGGTTGGCGGGGATCGGCGGTCTGGCCCTGGCGGCGTTCGCGGCGAGCTTGTTCTTCGGCCATGAATGGACCTTCTACGCGGCCGCCGCCGGTTTTTACATCACCTGGCACGCCGCCAACCTGATGCGGCTCAAGTGGTGGCTGCATCGGGGTCGGTTCCGGGCCCCCATGTCCTTCGGCCTTTGGGAGGCCGTGTTCGACGACCTGCAGTCGGTGCAGCTTCGCAACCGCCGGCGCAAGCGGGCCCTGCTGGCGCTGCTCCGCCAACTTCGCGAACTGGCCGCCAACATTCCCGACGCCGTGGTCCTGTTGGACAAGCGCGGCCGGGTGCGCTGGTTCAATCCGGCGGCGGAGCGGCTGCTCGGCCTGCGCTGGCCGGATCACTCCTACGCCGACATGGCCGAACTGGTCGGCCATCCGGTGCTCGAGGACCAGCTCAATGTGGGCGGCGATTCGCGCCCCGTCGAGATGCCGTCGCCCCACAACGGCGCGATCATGCTGTTGATCGAGATATCCGCCATCCGCGGCACCGATCAACGGCTGTTGGTGGCCCGCGACATCACCAAGACCTACAACCTGGAGCGCTCGCGCCGCGAGTTCGTGGCCAACGTTTCGCATGAGTTGCGGACACCGCTGACCGTGTTCCGGGGCTACCTGGAGGTCTTGGAGGAATTGACCGAGGAGAACGCCGAACTGGCCCGGCCGACCCAGCTTCTCGGCCAGCAGTCGGACCGGATGCTCGATCTGGTGACCGATCTGTTGAGCCTGTCGCGCCTGGAGTTCACCGACCGGCCGCCGACCGTGGAGACGGTCCGGGTGCCCGAGTTGTTGGGCACCATCGTCGACGAGGCCCGGGGCCTGGACATGGGCCGCGACCATAAGATCGTCGCCCGTATCGATCCGGACTGGTGGCTGGAGGGCGATAAATCGACCTTGCGCACCGCCTTCACCAACTTGATCGTCAACGCCATCCGGCACACGCCACGGGGCACCGAAATCACCGTCGAATGGTTCGCCGCCGATGACGAGTGCATCATGCGGGTTTCCGACAACGGTCCCGGGATCGCCGCCTATCACCTGCCCCGGCTGACCGAACGCTTCTACCGTGTCGATCCGGGCCGGGCCCGGGAGAAGGGCGGCACGGGACTTGGCCTGGCCATCACCAAGCACGCCGTGGAACGCCACGGCGGTGAGCTCACGATCGCCAGCATCCAAGGCAGGGGCAGCACCTTCGCCTGCCATTTCCCGGCCGCATCGGCGGTACCGGCGAGCGACACTTTCGGGCACGCCCGCCGGCGGGCATGACATAGATCACATTTTCGCCGCGAACAATTCATCCAAGGATCACTTGGATTTTACAAAAGCTTAATGCGCGCTTTAAACGGCGCTTAAACAAGGGGCCTAGGGTGCCGGCTGCAATTTAAAGGACAGTCACTGTTAAAACCCGAGGAGCCCGAAACATGAAACTCAAGATTTTCGTCACCGCCCTCGCCGCTTCCGCGGCTCTCCTGAGTGTCTCCGCCGAGGCCCGGACCCTGCTTCAGAACAAGGGCTCGGACACCTTGGTCAACGTGGCTCAGGCCTGGGCCGAGGAGTACCGGAAGGTCAAGCCGGACGTGGCCGTGGCGGTCTCCGGCGGCGGTTCCGGCACCGGCATTGCCGCGATGATCAACGGCACCGTGCACATCGCCAACGCCAGTCGCGCCATGAAGAAGAAGGAAATCGATCTGGCCAAGAAGAAGGGCCAGAACCCCATCGCCCACATCGTCGGCTATGACGCGCTGGCCGTGTTCCTGCACAAGGACAACCCGGCGGGCACGCTGTCGATCCCGCAACTCGCCGAGATCTACGGCGAAGGCGGCAAGACGCAAAACTGGAAGGACATCGGCATCGAGGTTCCCGGCTGCAAGGGCCAGGAAATGATCCTGGTGAGCCGCCAGAACAACTCCGGCACCTACGCCTACTTCCGCAAGGCGGTGCTCGGTAAGAAGCGCGACTACAAGCTTGGAACCCGCGACATGCACGGCTCCAAGGACGTTGTCGACCTGGTCGAGAAGACGCCCTGCGCCATCGGCTACAGCGGCCTCGCCTACGCCAATGACCACGTGAAGATGGCCTGCATCTCCAAGGAAACCGGTGGTGCCTGCACCGCGCCTTCGGTGAAGACTGCCAGCGACCGCAGCTATCCCATCGCGCGGCCCTTGTACATGTACACCAACGGCGAGCCGAAGGGCGAGATCAAGGCCTATCTGGATTGGATCATGAGCGACGTCGGACAGTGCATCATCACGAAGAAGGGATATGCGCCGATGAAGGATGTCTCCTGCTCCAACATGCCCAACTGATCGTCAACCGGCGCGCTTCCGGGGCCTAAAGCCCCGGGGGCCCGCCGGAACGCGACCCCGCGGGCGCCGGACGCGTTACCCCGGCTTCCCGCCCAGCGATTTCACCGTCGTCCTCTCAACGTCGAGGCAAGATACCATGGCACTCTACGAACAACGGCTAGCGAACGATCTGGCGACGATCCGCGGCAACATCGCCACCGTCGGCAACACGGTCGAGGAAGCCCTGCAGAAGGCCATCCAGGCCGTGATGACCGGCAACCGCAAGATCGCCAATGAAGTCATCCTCGGCGACCATGACGTCAACCGCGCCTTCGCCGAGATCGACCGCCTCTGCCACAGCTTTCTGGCCCTGCACCTGCCCACCGCCGGCCACCTTCGGCTGATCTCGTCGATCCTCAGGCTGAACGGCGAACTGGAGCGCATCGGCGACTACGCCTCGACCATTTCCCGCGAGGCCCTGCAGATGTCGGAGCCGCCGGGCCCGGATTTCCGGGTGACCTTGGAGACCATGGCCGGCGATTCGCAGAACATGCTGCGCCGCGCGGTCAAGGCCTTCAACGAGGACGACGCCGAGGCGGCGCGCCAGACCATGACCATTTCCGAGCGCGTCGGCAACGAGTTCGACAAGGTGTTCCACGATCTCGCCAACGCCGCCGCCGATGATCCCGGAAAGGCGCGCGACATGCTGTTCCTGTTCGTCATCTACAGTCGGCTGGAGCGGATCAGCGCGCGGGCCGAGAACATCTGCGAGGAAACGGTGTTCGCGACCACCGGGGAAACGCCGGAACGCCGCAAGTTCAACATCCTGTTCCTCGACGAGAACAACAACGGTCAAAGCCGCCTGGCCGAGGCGGTGGCCAACAAGGTGGCGGCGGACCGCTGCCTCTTCTCCAGCGCCGGGCGCCGCGCCGCCAACGACCTGCATCCCGGATTGCCGGAGTTCCTGGAGGCCCACGGATTGACCAACGGCGCCGCCCCGCCCCGGGCCCTCGACCCCGCCTCCGACGAGGTCGCCAGCTACGACATCATCGTCAGCCTGGACGGACCCGCCAGTTCCTACATTCCCGAGCAGCCGTTCCACACCGTCCTCTTGGACTGGGACGTGGCGTCGCTGCCCGAGGGTTTAGAGAAGAACGAGACCGTCAGCCGTTACTACGACATCTATCGCGAAGTGACGGCGCAGGTCCGCAACCTGGTCGAAACCCTGCACGGCGAGGTGTGAGATGAATGAAGCTTCATCGAAGGCTCTCATCGAAGATCCGCCGGCGGAATCGGTTCCCCTGGCCGCGGCGGATTCCGATTTTGACCAGATCAACACCGATTGGGTCATGGACAAGCTGGTCCAAGTGTTGGTGTTCATCTGCGGGATTTCGGCGATCATCTTCATCATCGGGATTTTCGTGTTCATCGGCCGCGAGGGGTTCGATTTCATTCTCCAGCATCTGGATTGGAGCGAGTTCTTCACCTCGCCCCGCTGGCGGCCCACGTCCGAGTACAATCCCACCTACAACATCCTGGCGATGATCGCCGGCACCGCCAGCGTCACCGGCCTGGCGATGATCGTGGCGATCCCGTTCTCCTTAGGGGCGGCGATCTACATCGCCGAATTCGCGGAAGGCAAGACGCGCGAATCCCTGAAGGTCCTGGTGGAACTGCTGGCGGCCATCCCGTCGGTGGTCTGGGGGTTCATCGGCCTCAGTATCATGAACCCGCTGATCATCGACCTGTTCGACGTCCCTGTCGGCCTCAACGTGCTCAACGCCGGGATCATCCTCGGCCTGATGGCGGCGCCGATCATGACGTCGATCGCCGAGGATGCCTTGAAAGCGGTCCCTGACCGCTATCGGGAGGCCGCCGAGGCCCTGGGCGCGACCCGCGGCCAGATGATCTTCAAGGTGGTGCTGCCGGCGGCCAAGAATGGCCTCTTGGGCGCCGTCCTGCTCGGTGTCGGCCGCGGTTTCGGTGAGACCATGGCCGTGCTGATGGCCACCGGCCATGCCATCAACCTGCCCGACAGCATCTTCGATTCGGTGCGCGCGCTGACCGCCACCATTGCTGCCGAGTTGGGCGAGACCGCCGTCGGCTCCGAGCATTATCAGGCGCTGTTCACCATCGGCATCTTCCTGTTCATCATCACCTTCATCATCAACCTGACGGCGGACCTGATCGTCCGCGGCGTCCGCAAGGGATAGGAGGGAACGATGGCCCGTTATGTATCCATGTTCCGCGCGACCCAGCACAATCAGCGAAACGAGCACCGGGATTTCCTGGTTCAGTCCGTATTCGGCGGCATGACCGTCCTGTTGGTGATCCCCGTGTTGATCATCCTGAGCACCCTGATCTGGAAGGGCGGCCCGGCGATCTCCTGGGATTTCCTGTTCACCTATCCCACCAACGGCATGACCGAGGGCGGCATCCTGCCGGCCCTGGTCGGGACCATCTGGCTGGTTCTCACGGCGCTGATTATCTCGGTGCCGCTGGGCGTCGCGGCAGCGCTCTACTTGAGCGAATACGCGGCGGACAACTGGCTCACCCGGTTCATCAACCTGGCGATCATCAACCTGGCCGGGGTGCCGTCCATCGTCCATGCGCTGTTCGGGGTCGGCGCCTTCGTGCTGTTCTTCGGCTTCGGCACCTCGATCCTGGCGGCCAGCCTGACCTTGGCGATCATGACCCTGCCCGTGGTCATCGTCGCCACCAAGGAATCCCTGGAAGCCGTCCCCATGGCCTTCCGGGAGGCCTGCTGGAACATGGGCGCGACCCGCTGGCAGGCGATCCGCCGGGTGGTTCTGCCGAACGCCATCAGCGGCATCCTCACGGGTGTCATCCTGGAGGTCTGCCGGACCACCGGCGAGACCGCGCCGATCATGTTCACCGGCGCCGCCTTCTTCCTGCCGTTCCTGCCGCAAAGCGTGTTCGACCAGACCATGGCGCTGTCGCTGCACCTGTTCGTGGTCTCCACCCAGGTGCCGCACGTGCCGGAGGAACTGCCCTACGGCGTCGCCCTGGTGCTGATCGGCATGGTGCTTCTGATGAACACCATCTCTATCGCCTTCCGCATGTACTTCAGGGGTCAGAAGAAATGGTAGAAACAGCGACCCTGCTGGACACCAGCGAAACCGGGGCCGAAAAAAGCCGCGATCTCTCCGAAGCGCCGGTCAAGCTGGAAGTCCGCGACCTGTCCATCAGCTATGGCGGCAAGCTGGCCATCGGCGGGATCAACCTGGATATCCGGGAGAACGAGATCTTCGGCATCATCGGCCCGGCCAACTCGGGAAAGACCTCGTTCCTGAAGGCCGTCAACCGCATGGACATGTTCAATCCGTCCATGAAGGTGACCGGCGATATCATATTCGACGGCCGGGAAACCCGCAGCCTGCGCAACGTCTATGCGCTCCGCAGCCGTATCGGCGTGGTCTTTCCGCTGCCCGTGGGCTTGCCCATGAGCGTCTACGACAACGTGGCGCTTTCGCCGCGCCTGAAGGGCATAAACTCGAAGGCCGATCTGGATGTGATCGTCGAGAGGTGCCTGACCCGGGCCGCCTTGTGGGACGAGGTCAAGGACCGGCTCGATACCCTGGGCAGCCTGCTCAGCGGCGGCCAACAACAGCGGCTGACCATCGCCCGGGCCCTGTCGCAGGATCCGGACCTGTTGATGCTGGACGAGTTCTCCATCGCCGTCGACCCGGTGACCACCATGCGCATCGAGGACGTGCTGAAGGAACTGCGCAATGAGATGACCATTATTCTGGTCACCAACCTGGTGCAGCAGGCCCGCCGGCTCGCCGATCGCACCGCCTTCTTCCTGACCGGAAGCTGCGTCGAGATCGGCGCCACGGAGGAGATGTTCACCGGCAACGTGGAGAACCAGAGCACCGCCGATTACATCGCCGGTCGGTTCGGTTGAGGGAGTTCGGTCATGGCTGAAACCAACGGACAGACGAACGGCGCCAACGGAAACGCCATCGCGACCAGGGACCTGAACCTCTGGTACGGTGATTTCCAGGCCCTGTTCGACATCAACCTGGAGATCAAGGAGGGGATCATCACCTCCCTGATCGGGCCGTCGGGCTGCGGCAAGTCGACCTTCCTCAGGAGCGTCAACCGCATCAACGAACGCCTGGGCTACGTGCGCATTACCGGGGCCGTCGACGTGCTCGGCCACGATATCTATTACCGCAGCGTCAACCTGGCGCAGCTGCGCAAGCAGGTGGGCATGGTGTTCCAGCGCCCCAATCCGCTGCCCATCTCGATCCGCGACAACGTGTTCTTCGGCTATGGCCTGCACACGGAGGACCAAAAGCGCCTGCACAAGAGCGAGAAGGATGAGATCGTCGAGGCGGCGCTCCGCCAGGTCCTGCTGTGGGATACGGTCAAGGACCGCCTGGACACCAAGGCCACGGAGCTCTCGCTGGAGGAACAGCAGAAGCTCTGTATCGCCCGGCTGTTGCCCGTGAAACCCACCGTGCTGCTCATGGACGAGCCCTGTTCGGCCCTCGATCCCAAGGGCACGGAAGCGGTGGAGGAATTGATCTGGGAGCTCAGGGGCCAGTACACGATCCTCATCGTCACCCACAACATGGCCCAGGCGCGGCGCGCCAGCGAGGAATGCATCTTCATGCTCATGGGCCGGGTCGTCGAGCACGCCGCCACCGAACAGATGTTCGTCACCCCGGAGCATAAGGAGACGGCGGACTATATCGAGGGCCGTTACGGCTGATCCCCGATACCCGCCGGCCGTCGCGGCCGCCTAAGGCAAGGTTGCCAGGAGGTCCCGGGCTGACAGGGTTTCCAGAACGGCGATACGATCCATCAGGCGCTGAGCTTCCGGCTCCCCGAGGGGCCGGGCACCCATGGCGAAGCATTGCTTCGCCTTGGCCCGCTGGGCTTCGGCATCGAGGGGATTATCCGGCGTCCCCGGCAACACCTCGACGCGTTTCTCCACACACGCCCCGGATTGCAGCGCGATCCGCAGCCCGACGGGCGCAAACCTGTTTTCGTTGTCCGCCTCGGCGACGACCCGGACCTTGGCGGCCAGGCCGTCGACGCGGGAATCGCGGATCGCCTCGATCTCGATGTCGGCGAGGGTGAAGCGACGGCGGATCAAGGCGCAGGCGACGGAATAGGCGATGTTGAATTGGGCCGTCACCTGGGTCGCCGTGGCGGCGTCAAAGGGCTCGCCCACCAGGCGCTCGGAAAACGGCGGGACGCGCACCTCGATGCTCTCGATCTGCGCCGGATCAAGATCGCCGGCCTCGGTCAGTTGCAACGCCGCCTCGATGGCCGCGTGATTACAGAAGCAACTGGGGTATTTCTTGATCGTCAGTTGGTCCATGTGGAACACCGAACCGAGATCATCCAAAAGGACCGCCGGATCGATGGGCGCGAACAGGGTGCTCAGCCCGAACTTGCCCTCCAGCGACTGCAGCGGGCCGCCGACGCCGGCCGCCGCCATTTCCGCCGCGGTGACCCCGGCCTGGGCCGCGAAGCCGGACTGGAACCGCTTGGTCAGGCGATTCTCCACCAGGTTCTGCTGGGAGCCACCGGCGTGGCACAGGGCGACACCCAGGGCCCCGTTGATGGTTTCCGCATCCAGGGCCAGGACCTTGCCGGCGGCGATCGCCGCGCCAAACACGCCGAACACCGACGAGAAGAACCAGCCCGGCCCGGTGCCCGTGGACAGGCCCAGGCGAATCAAGATCTCCTCGCCGGCCGAGACGGCCGTCAGCAATTCCTTGCCGCTCGCACCCTGTTTCTCGGCCAGCGCCAGGGCGGCGGGCAGGACGACGATATCCGTATGCACGCCGGATTCCTCATGCAGGCCGTCGAAATCAAGCGCCGCCCCCATGGCGCCGTTGAGCATGGCGGCGGCGCCCGCCGGCAGCCTGTCACCGTAGGCCAGCACGCTTGCATCGCCGCGGCCGCCCTGCTCGACGAGCATGTCGCGGATCGGTCGGATGCCGTCCGCGTCGGAGCCGGCCCAGGTGACGGCCATGGTGTCGAGCAACCGGGCCTTCGCCGCCTTGACGGTGGATGCCGGCAAATCCTCGAAACGCAGCCCGGTGGCCCATTCGGCCAATTTGATGCTCAGACCCTCCATGCGATCTCCCCATTGATCGCCGCCCCGCCAGCCTGTTTACTGCGGCCATGGAAATTCAGGGCTTCAGCGACCACCAAGAGACGGTCCGGGACGATTGGATCGACTACAACGGGCACATGAACGTCGGCTATTACCTGCTGCCCTTCGAGAACGCTTCCGGCGCCTTCTGCCGGCACATCGATATCTCCCAGGCCTACAAGGAACGCACCAACCACGCCGTGTTCGCCGCCGAGACCCACCTCACCTTCGAACGCGAAGTGAAGTTGGGCGACCGGCTCCGGTTCACCACCCGACTGCTGGCCTGGGCGCCTAATACCAAGCTGTAAAAAGTTTGACTCATTAAGGGACTGTTAGGCGGGGTGTGATTCAACATGGAAAACAGAGGAGTTTTTCCATGGCACGCGGCATTCCCCTACGCACAGACTTCACTTGCG
>Ga0209568_1000349_pt1 | contig 16047 bp, 21 predicted proteins | sample WorMetOlspDAHAB2_FD_187406 | JGI IMG/M metagenome (GOLD analysis project Ga0209568, IMG submission 187406) | Marine gutless worms symbiont microbial communities from Max Planck institute for Marine Microbiology, Germany - Olavius sp. DAHAB.2... ...
CGCCACCAAGTACCTGGACAGCTATCTCAGATGGTTCCATCTCATCGAACTCGGCGACCAGCCATCGCCAAGAGCCTGCCTCGAGGCGGCGATGACGAGGCCATGCCTTCGTTTTGCGAATTGAGCCAAAATCAATGGCTTGGCGGCGCCCAAACTTAAGTTTGGGAAGAGTTTGGCCGAAACTTCCTCGGCGCGAAATTCTTACGGTCTCTCAAGCACTTACCGGCTCCGTCAAGTTTCCAGTCCGAATACCTCCCTACTACGTAGGGAGACGCCACGCGCCAACGGACGCGTGGCGCCTCCCGTGCCCTCGCGGGCCACCGCGGGCGGGGGCGAACGGGGGAGGTCCCGGTTCCAACCGGACGGGTGGCGGCGGCGTACCTGGCAAGTCCCCCGCCGCCACCCTCACCACGATGACCCAACGATGGAGGACACCATGGCTACGATGACTGTGCCCGAGAAGGGCGCCCATGTGAACCACGCCGGGCTTCCGATCGCGCGGCACGCCGGCAACGGCGGCGTAACGTGCCCGGCGGCCCCGGTGACGGCGGACGGCTCCAAGGAGAGGCCGGCCATCCTCGCCCTCGATCTCGGCACGGTCACCGGGTGGGCGATGCGGGCCGGTGACGGCGCCGTCATCAGCGGCACGGTGTCGTTCCGACCCAGTCGCTACGACGGAGGCGGCATGCGCTATCTCCGCTTCCGCGGCTGGCTCGACGAACTGCGGCGGACGACGCCCGAGCTCTCCGCCGTCTACTTCGAGGAAGTCCGACGCCATGCCGGGACCGACGCGGCACACATCTTCGGCGGCTTCCTCGCTCATCTGACGACCTGGTGCGAGGAGCGCGTCCTGCCCTACCAGGGGGTGCCGGTCGGCACCATCAAGCGTCACGTCGCGGGCAAGGGCAACGCGCGCAAGGAGGCCGTCATCGCCGCCGTCAGGAAACGCGGCTTCGCACCCGCCAACCACAACGAGGCCGACGCGCTGGCGCTGCTGCTGTGGGCCATCGATACCGGGGGAGGCGTGCGATGAACGCGGAAATGTTGCTCAAGCACGCTGGCGGCGTCGTCGCGGACCGGCGCGAGCGCTATGGCGAGCCCGAGGATATCTTCGACCATGTTGCGAAGCGCTGGTCCCTGGTGCTCGGCACGAAGGTGACGCCGGCCCAGGTGGCGCTGTGCCTGATCGACCTCAAGATGGCGAGGCTGACCCTCAATCCGAAACATCTGGACTCCCAGGTCGACGTGGCCGGCTACGCCGCCTGCCTCCGGGAGGTAGGCCGATGAGCGGGCCGAGACCTCCCCAATCGCCGCTCGCGCAACTGCAACCCCGGAAGATCGACGTCGAGGCCGAGAAGCGGAACGGCTGGCGCCGACACGGGATTCTGGTGATTTCGGAGGACGACCACCGGCTCACCTGGCCCGAGCGGGAGCTGGTCCGCCAGCTCGGCACGAGGCTCTACGGAAGGCACGGGAGGGCGGACCATGGCTGATCCGCACTGGACGCCCAAGACGGTCGAGGCGCGCCTGGAGGAAGCCGCCGACACCCTTCGCCGTCTGCCGGCGGTCAAGGTGCAGGGCTACTTCAGCACCTGGCCGCCGATCATCCGCGACTTCTGGGAGGCCTTCGGCTGGCACGACGCCGAGGTGCGGCTCGGCCCGCCGACGCCGAAGGCCATCGACCGCATGGACGAGACCATGCTGTGGCTGCGATGGCTCGAGCCGGACGAGCTGCGTCTCGTGTGGCTGCGCGCGGAGGGCGTGCGCTGGAAGGTCATCGCCCATCGCTTCGGCATGAACCGCTCGACCGCCTGGCGGCATTGGACCTATGCGCTGATCAAGATCGCGACCCGGCTCAACAGCGCCGTTGCAACAAAAACGTTGCAACAAAATAGTCTGCGACAATGAGCACGAAATTTGACAAGATCGGCGACAAGCTCAGGCGACGAGCGTGCGGGCCGCGGGAGACCACCTCGCGGCTCGTTGCATTTACGAGCGCGGCGCGGTGGAATGCCGCTATGACCCGAGCTCTTGCCGCGGTTCTCCTGCTTCTGTTCGCCGCCCTGGCGCCGGCGGCGCACGCCGAGATCGTCGGCCGCGCGTCGGTCGTCGACGGCGACACGATCGAAGTGCACGGACAGCGCATCCGGCTCTTCGGTATCGACGCGCCCGAGAGCGCGCAGCTCTGTCTCGCCGATGACAGACGCTGGCGCTGTGGACAGCAGGCGGCTCTCGCATTCGACGAGATAATCGCCGGTCGGCCCGTCGTCTGCGCCGAGAAGGATCGTGATCGCTACGGCCGGATCGTGGCGGTATGCTACGCGGGCGATCAGGACCTCAACGCCTGGCTGGTCGCCGAGGGCTGGGCGCTGGCGTATCGCCGGTATTCGACGGATTACTTGGACGAAGAGGCTGCGGCCAGCGCGGCAGGCAAAGGCATCTGGCGCGGGACGTTCGTGCCGCCCTGGGACTGGCGGCGAGGCCGGCGCCTCGAAGCGGTCGCGGACAAGCCCGGCGACTGCCGGATCAAGGGGAACGTCAGCTCCAAGGGCGAGCGCATCTATCACGTCCCCGGCGGACAATTCTACGAGCGGACGCGGATCGACGCCTCGAAGGGCGAGCGCTGGTTCTGCTCCGAGGCCGAAGCGGAGTCGGCCGGCTGGCGGCGGTCCCGGCGGTGACCGGGGACATCGACATCTGGCGCGCGGCCAAGCTGCTCGTCGACCGGCACGGCGACGAGGCGCCGGTCCATGCGGCCATGCGCGCCGACGAGCTGCTGGCCGAAGGCGACGTCGACGGCCAGCGCATCTGGAAACGCATCCTGGGCGCGATCGAGGAGCTTCTGCGCGGACGCGGCGACGATCCGCTGCATTGAGGCAGCCGGTCGGCGCGGCTCGGTCGCTAAGTCTTTGATCTCGCGGGTCCTCTTATGTTCGTTTGTCAAGGATCTTGCACGATTGAGCGTCCTTGCCCCTCGGGGCGAGGTGACGGCGGGCGAGGCAACGGCGTTCGTGGCGCGACGCGCACGGCTGGAGGCAGAGCACAAGACGACGGTGGATCACACTCTGATACGCGGGTTGGCTACCGCAGGACCGTTAATCCGTCTCGGGCTGCCTCCTGTCTTCCTTCGGGCATCGACAAGGTCTGCACTAAGGACCCTCGAGGGTTCCCTGGAAGCTCTGCCCCCGGCGATGCGCGTCGGTGACTGTCGGGTCGGGTCAGTCGATCTCCTTCGGTATTCTCGGTGGGGTGGTTCCGTGCCGGATCAGCCGGTTTCGACGGGTTGTGCGTGCCGGGCGATGGCCCAGATGAAGGCGGCCATCTCGCGCGCGATCGCGGTGGTGACGACGGTCTGCGGTTTGCCGCGTGCGGCGAGACGACGGTAACGACTGCAGAGACGGACCTGGGCGTTCCAGGCGATCTCACGGACCGGTTTCGGCAGGCCATCGAGACGGGACTGGTGGACCGGCCCGATGCGCGCATTCATGCGGTAAGTCCAGGCGTCCTCGATCAGAACGCGCCGCGCGTCCTTGCTGCCGGCCTTGGTGATGCCGCCGCGCAGCGTCCGGCTGCCCGAGGAGTGCTCCGAGGGAACGAGACCGAGGTAGCTCATGAGTTGCCGCGGGGAGTCGAAGCGCCGCAGATCGCCGGTTTCGGCGGCAACGGTGACGGCGACGATGAAGCCGACGCCGCGCATGGCCTGGATCGCCTCGACCACGGGAGCCATCGACCATTGGGGTAGCAACTCGGCGATCTGGGCCTCCAGCCGAGCGAGCCGCGCGCCGGCGTCGTCGACGGTGTCGATGTAATCCTGCAAAACGATCTGCTGCGCCGGGTGATCGAACTGGACCGTGGTGAGTCATCGGCGATGCTTCTTCGTCCAGTTGTGGCCGCCGGTGAAGATCCGATTGTGGCGGAGGAGAAAACCCTGGAGCTGCTGACGCGCCCGGCGTTGGCTCTCCATCGCCGCGGTGCGGGCGCGCACCAAGTCACGCATCGCTTCATGCGGCTCATCCGGCACCCACACGGCAGCAAGTTCACCGGCGCGATGGAGCCGCGCCAGCGTCATCGCGTCGCGCCGGTCGGTCTTCACCCGATCCCCGGGTCGCGTCGGAGTAAGCGACGGCGCCACCACCGTGCAGTCGTGGCCGAGCTTGGTGATCTGCCGATAGATGGCATAGCCGCAAGGGCCAGCCTCGTAGCAGAACTGCATCTGCCCGTGCCGCTTGGCATGCTTCTCGACCAGACGGCGCACGGCGTCAAGCTTGTTGATGATTGTGCCCTGGAAGTGAACTTCGCCACCTCGACGGCCCTCCGCAGTCGCTACGGCGATCTTCTCTTTGTGTACGTCGAGGCCGACAAAAAGCGTATTCTGGTTCACGGCTCGTCTCCTGTGGTTGAGGCTCGGCGCCGGCCCATCCGGCGCAATCCTCGGAATACACACTGCGAGACGAGCCACCTACTCAAACGAACATTGGGTCCTTCCTGGCGCCTATCGTATGCTGGCGGGCGTGGCGCGACATTTCGCTAGCGACAGCTCGAAAAATTAGGTTCCCGGTTTCCGGTTCCCATCCCGGCATCCCCGCGGGTTTCCGCCAGTAAGAGGGTTCGGCGCCGGATTGGGTGTCCGGTTCCCACCCCCGGCGGCTCACGGCCTTGCGCCAACCGGGGACCGAGGGGCCGAAAACAAAATCGTTCCTAACCCCGTGCGGCGATCGACATCGCCCGCTCGGCGCTGCTGGGCGCGGGCGGCTTTCTCACGAACAGGCGAGACCTTGGTGCATGACGTGGCTCTATGTTCCGCCGCAGGCAATGACGCCGGCGGCGCGGGAGGCCTGTTCGGCCTTTCGCTCTGCGCCGGCGCCGGAGGACTCGACCTCGGCCTCATGCTGGCCGAGCCCGGATACCGTACTGTGGGTTACGTCGAGCGGGACGCCTTCGCTGCGTCCGTCCTCGTGGCGCGGATGGAAGACGCGGCCCTGGATCCGGCGCCTGTCTGGGACGACGTTGCCACCTTCGACGGCCGCTCATGGCGTGGCGCGGTGGACGTCCTCACTGCGGGCTATCCGTGTCAGCCGTTCAGCGTCGCCGGCAAGCGCGGCGGAGCCGACGACCCCCGGCACCTGTGGCCGCACGTCGCGAAGGTCGTCGAGGAGTGCGCACCCGAATGGGTGTTCCTCGAAAACGTCGCCAATCATCTCAACCTCGGATATCGCGAGGTCCGAGGAGAGCTGGAAGGCCTGGGCTTCCGGGTTACGGAAGGACTGTTCACGGCGGCTGAAGTCGGCGCGCCGCACCGGCGGCAGAGGCTGTTCGTCCTGGCCCACGCCGAACGTGGGAGGTGGCGGCAACCCGCCGGAAATCCTGACGGCCAAGGGCAATCACTTCGTGCGGCCGAGCGGCAAGAAGGCTCATTTCGGACTCGACCAGGCGGCCAGGATGTGGCCGACCCCGCGGGCATGTTCGGGCCGGCGGTCCAGCGGCTGCAACCGGACGGAGTTCGTCCGGGCATGGGCGACGCCCATGGCCAGCGACGGCGTGAAGCCGAGCGCGGGCAAGCGCCGGAACGCCGACCTGCCCCATCAGGCCAGGGACTGGGCGACCCCGGCGGCGCGGGACTGGAAGTCGGGCAAGGCCAGCGAAAAGACGTTGTCGCGCAACAGCCGCCCGCTGAACGAGCAGGCGGTCTGCCGGCCTTTCCTCCCGGACCGGGCGACATCGAGGGCTGGTGGCGATACCTCGAAGGCCGACCTGACGCTCAACCCGCTGTTCGTCGAGGCTCTGATGGGCTGGCCCATCGGGTGGACCGGCTTCGGCTCTGCGGCAACGGAGTGGTCCCTCTGGTTGCGGCGCATGCGTGGCGAACTCTTGGCGCTCGCTTCGACGCCAACGGAGTCTGAGGCCGCATGACCATTCGCATTCTCATAGGCGAATGCCGGGAGCGTTTGCGCGAGCTGCCCGAGGAGTCCGTCCACTGCGTGGTCACGAGCCCGCCCTACTACTCGCTCCGCGACTACCGCGTCCCGCCGTCCGTCTGGGGCGGAGAGGGGGCGTGCGATCATGCGTGGGGCGAATGGACCGAGGTTCACGACGAGCGGGAGGACACGGTCGCCGGCAAGAGCCGGACCACCGACCGCTGTTACGGAGCCCCGTCGCGCCGCTTCAACGGCAACCATCAGAAGCATGCGGCCGGCGCCTTTTGCGGCAAGTGCGGCGCCTGGCTCGGCTGCCTCGGACTCGAGCCCTCGCCCGACCTCTACGTCGAGCACCTGGTCGAGGTGTTCCGGGAGGTCCGCCGGGTTCTCCGCGACGACGGCACCGCGTGGCTCAACATCGGTGATTTCCACGCCGGGTCGTGGGGCAATTACGGGACACGGCTGGGCAAGCAGCGGGCCCGCGCTTCGGAACGGTACCGGCGGCGGGCCTACGAGGAGGACGGCGGTTGGAACGGCCTGCCGCCGGCGGCCCAGGCGCCAGGGCTGAAACCCAAAGACCTGATCATGGTCCCCTCGCGCGCGGCGCTCGCGTTGCAAGCGGACGGATGGTGGGTGCGCTCGCGGATCATCTGGTCCAAGGGCGCGAGCTTCGGGCCGTGGTCGGGCAACCCGATGCCGGAGAGCGTGCGCGACCGGCCGACCATGGCCTACGAGGAGGTGCTGCTGCTGGCCAAGAGCGCGCGCTACTTCTACGACCGCGCCGCCGCCAGCGAGCCGTGCACGAGCGGTCCCTCGGACCTCAGGAAGATGCGCGAGGCCAAGGACCGCATCGGCGGCAAGCACAAGGACCTTTTCGATCCCCTGTCGAAGGCGAACGTCGCCTCTCGCATCGGCCGCAAGCGCGCGGTCGGGAGCCCGGAGCGACGCAACCTGAGGAACGTGTGGACCATCTCGACGCAGCCGTTCCCGGAGGCGCACTTCGCGACCATGGCGCCCAGGCTGGCCGAGGTGTGCATCCGAGCGGGGTGTCCCGAGGGCGGGACCGTGCTCGATCCCTTCGCCGGCGCCGGGACCACGGGGCTGGTGGCGAGCCGCTTGGACCGGGACGCCGTGCTCGTCGAACTCAGTCCTGACTACGCCGAGATCGCACGGCAACGGCTGGAGCGCGAAGGCGGCATTATCGCGGAGGCCGCATGATGGACCTGATGATCGAGCACTGGCCGCTCGACCGTCTCGTGCCGTATGCGCGCAACGCCCGGACCCACTCCGACGACCAGGTCGCGCAGATCGCGGGCTCGATCACCGAGTTCGGGTTCGTCAACCCGGTGCTGGTCGGCGAGGACGGCGTGATCGTGGCCGGACACGGGCGTGTCCTGGCCGCGCGCCTGCTCGGCATGACCGAGGTGCCGGTGATCGCGCTCCCGCATCTCTCGGAGACGCAGGCGCGCGTCCTTCGCATCGCCGACAACCAGATCGCCCTCAACGCCGGATGGGACGAAGAGCTGCTGCGCGCCTCCGTCGAGGAGCTCCTCGGCGCGGAAGGCGGCGAAGATCTGGTTTCGCTCATCGGCTTCCCGGAGGACTTCCTCGACGATCTGCTGGCCGATCCGGAGACCCCCGCGGCCGGCAACATCGATGACGATGAGGCGCCGGAGCCGCCCGACGATCCGGTCTCCAAACCGGGAGACCTGTGGCTGCTCGGCGATCACCGCCTCTACTGCGGCGACGCCACCGTGCTCGACGACGTGGAAAGGGTGCTGGACGGCGGACTCGCGGACCTGTGCTTCACCGACCCGCCCTACAACGTCGACTACGGCAACAGCGCCAAGGACAAGATGCGCGGCAAGGACCGGCGCATCCTGAACGACAACCTCGGCGAGGGCTTCGAGGGATTCCTCTACGACGCCTGCGTCAACATCCTGACCGTGACCAAGGGGGCCGCATACATCTGCATGTCGTCCTCGGAACTGCACACGCTGCAGCGAGCATTCACGGCGGCGGGCGGCCACTGGTCGACCTTCGTCATCTGGACCAAGAACACCTTTACCCTCGGCCGCGCCGACTACCAGCGCCAGTACGAGCCGATCCTCTACGGCTGGAAGGAAGGCAGCGACCACTACTGGTGCGGCGCCCGCGACCAGGGGGACGTCTGGTTCGTCGACAAGCCGGCGAGGAACGACCTGCACCCGACCATGAAGCCGGTGGCGCTGGTCGAGCGGGCGATCCGCAACTCGAGCAAGGGCCGGGACACCGTGCTCGATCCCTTCGGCGGTTCCGGCACCACCCTGATCGCCTGCGACAAGACGGGCCGGCAGGCGCGGCTCATCGAGCTCGATCCCGGGTATTGCGACGTCGTCGTCCAGCGCTGGCAGGAGTTCACCGGCGGGGCCGCCACCCTGGACGGCAGCGGCCGCACGTTCGACGAGACCGCCGCCGAATCGCAGAGTGCGGCGGGATGAAGCAATCGCGTCTCATGTCCGCGGTCGAGGCCGTCGCCAACGTCGCAATCGGCTACGGCGTCGCGGTGCTCGCGCAGCTGGCCGTGTTTCCGGTGTTCGGCCTGAAGGTGGCGCTGGACGACCACCTCGCCATCGGTGGCGTGTTCACGGCGGTGTCGATCGCGCGGAGCTTCGCGTTCAGGCGCCTGTTCGAGGCGATCCGGATGCGGGCCGCGCGAAGGAACGCCGCCGGCGAGACGCCGGCGGCGTGAGGTGTCGATGGGGATTACTGGAGGTTCCCGCCGCTCTCCAGGAACTCCCCGGTGGTGTTCTCCGGCACCCGTCCGAGCAGCTCCAGGATCTGCACCCACGGGATGTTGAGGAGCGGCTCGTCGAAGGCGCCGGTCCGGTCCGGCGTCCAGCCTTCCTCGGTGGAGCCGAAGAAGCCGTCCTCGCTGACGCCGATCAGGGTGCCGACGCGGACCTTCTCGGCCTTCTGGAACCGGGCGATGGCCGTGGCGAGGTCGCGGGTGGTAAGCCCGCGCTTCGCCAGTTGCGCCTGCCCGGCCGGGCTTTCGATGAGGTGGACGGTGTAGCCGGCAGGCTTGGTCGCGGCCCGTCCGCGCCTTTTGGTCTTGCGAGTCATGGCCGCCACCGTCACGCGGGGATGCGGTAGACCCGCTCGCCGCTTTCGGTCTTCTCCGAGTTGACGGTGAGGCCGAGCTTCTTCTTGAGCGCCCCGGAGATGGCGCCCCGCACCGTGTGCGGCTGCCAGCCGGTGGCCTCGACGATCTGGCCGATGGTGGCTCCCTCGTCGCGGCGGAGCATGTCGATGAGAACCGCCTGTTTGGTGCCTTCGCGCCGCTTGCGGGGCTCCTTCGGCGTGTCGGGGGCCGTGGCGCCCTTCTTGCGCTTCCCGCGGGTGGAAGGCGCTGGCTCGGCGCTTCGGGCGACGTCGGCCGCCTGTGCGCCCTCGTCCGGGTCGGCGTTGATGGCGATGAGCCCTTCGCGGGTGATCCGGAGGACATCGTCGACGGCGGGACGCTCGTCGACGATGCGCTCGACGAGGCCCTTGGCCGTCAGGGCGCCGACCACCTTGTCGGCGGCGCCGCCCTTGAGCGACTTCGGCAAGGGCAGAATCGAGCCGTCCTCGCGCGCCGCAGCGGCGGTGAGAACGACCAGTTGCGTATCGGTGAGCTTGGTCATGGGAGTTGCTCCATCGGTGTTCGGGCACCGCGCCCATCGCGGCGCTCCTACCGCCCGAAGCCCCGCCGGCGATACCGGTCGGGGCCGGGGGGAGCGGGACCGGGCTACTTTGCGTGCTCGCCCTCGTGGAAGGCGGCGTCGGTGATGCGGCGCAGTTGTTCGGCCCAGTCGGCGAGGGTGCCGACGTGGCCCCAGTCGAGGTCGTCGGGCGAGACGTTGAAATGGTCGTCGCTCAGGCGCTGCAGCCGGGCGAGCATGTCGTCGATCTCGGCCTTGTGGCGCACGAAGGCGTCGAGGGCCTGGGCGTTGTCGCGGCGGGTCTTGGTCATCGGTACGTCCTCCGGTCTTGATCGCGATGACATGAACGCTTCGTCTGGTCCGTTTATCAACTGAATAAGCGACTGGAATGATTGCTATTTTCCGGTCGTTGGGATCACAAGATTATCCGGGCCTGCTCGCGCCGAGCGCCGGGCGTGGTCGGTCGTAACCAAGCGCGGCGGCGGCGATCCTGGCCGCCTTGCGGAGCAGCGAGCGCGATTGCCAGTCCAGCGTCGAATGGAAGATGTCGTGGCGCATGCAGTCTTCGATGGCCGCAAGCGCCTCGGGGTCGACGATCCCGGTGGCTTCGGAAATTATCCACGCGTAGCCGCGTAGAGCGGTTTTGGGCGTGGGGGCGGTCATGATCGTGTCCCTTTCCTTGGGCGCTGGCGCTCAGTGGTCGCCGGCCGGGCCGGCGCGGTAGCCCTCGGAGGTGATCAGGTACCGCATGCGGGCGGTGTCGAGTTCGACCTTGGGTTCGGTGGCGGTGAAGAAGCGGATCGCCTCGCAGATGGGCAGCACCGCCTCGCCGGCACACCAGACGGCGATCGGCGCTTTCCAGTCGTCCGGGTCGTGGACCTCGGCGAAGACGGCGCCGAGTTCGTCGGGGGTATAGGTGGTGATCATCGGCCTGGTCTCCTTTCGGGTTGCGCCGCCCTCCTGGGTTTGGCGAATGGGCCGCGTTCGTTGATGGACATACATGCTTCGAAAGCCGGACCGGGCAACTCTAATCTGTTGTAATTACATTGCTTTTTAGAGCGGCCACCGGTCATGGGACTGTCGATCAGGGCGTATGCCCGTCACCGGGGAGTGAGTCACTCGGCCGTCCGCAAGGCGATCGCCGCGGGTCGGATCACGCCGGAGGCCGACGGCACCATCGAGCCCGGGAAGGCCGACGCCGAGTGGTCGGCGAACACGGGCGCCTCGCGGGGCCGGGGCAAGCCGAAGGCGACCGCCGGCCGGGGCAAGACGGTCAAGCCCGTCCCCGAGGCGGCCTTGAACGCCGTGCGCGAAACGTTGCGCGAGAGCGGCGAGTCGGTCGCGGCCGGCGGCACGACCTTCATGCAGGCGCGGACCGCCAACGAGGTGCTCAAGGCGCAGACGGCGCGCGTCCGGCTCCAGCGCCTCAAGGGCGAGCTGGTCGACCGCGCGCGGGCCGCGGCCCATGTGTTCCGGCTCGCTCGGGACGAGCGGGACGCGTGGCTCAACTGGCCCGCCCGGGTGTCTGCGCTGATGGCGGCGGAGCTCGGAGCCGATCCGCACGAGATGCACGCGACCCTCGAGAAACATGTCCGGGATCACCTCGCCGAACTCGCCGACGTCCGACCACGCCTCGATTGACCTGCCTTCGCCGGAGCGGAGCCCCGGCTTCGCGCAGGCAGGCTGGTATGAGGGCGCGGCCGGGATCGAGGACGCCTGGCGGCAGGGGCTGACCCCGGATCCCCTGCTCACGGTCTCGGAGTGGGCGGACCGGCACCGGGTGCTGTCCCAGCGGGCGGCCTCGGAACCCGGCCGCTGGCGCACCGGCCGGACGCCGTACCTCAAGGAGATCATGGATTGCCTGTCGCCGGCCTCGAAGGTCGAGCGCGTGGTGTTCATGAAGGGTGCCCAGGTCGGCGGCACCGAGTGCGGAAACAACTGGATCGGCTACGTCATCCACCAGGCTCCGGGCCCCATGATGGCGGTCTCGCCGACGGTGGAGCTGGCCAAGCGCAACTCGAAGCAGCGCATCGATCCCCTGATCGAGGAGAGCGAGGCGCTCAAGGGTCTGGTCAAGGAGCGCCGCAGCCGGGACTCCGGCAACACCGTTTTGTCGAAGGATTTTCCCGGTGGCGTGCTGGTGCTCACCGGCGCCAACTCCGCCGTGGGGCTCCGCTCCATGCCGGCCCGCTACCTGTTCCTCGACGAGGTGGATGGTTATCCGGGCGATGTCGAGGGCGAAGGCGACCCGGTCCTGCTCGCCGAGCGCCGGGCCTCGACCTTCCAGCGCCGCAAGACGTTCCTGGTTTCGACGCCGAAGACGAAGGGGCTGTCGCGCATCGAGCGCGAGTTCGAAACCTCGGACCGGCGCCGCTATTTCGTCCCCTGCCCGGAGTGCGGGGAGTACCAGGCGCTCGAGTTCGAGGGCCTCTACTGGCCGGAGGGTCGGCCCCGGGAAGCGATGTATCGCTGCGCCCATTGCGGCTCGTTGATCGACGAGCATCGCAAGACGGAGATGCTGGAACGCGGCGAGTGGCGGCCGACCGCACAAGAACAGGAAACGGACGGGAACCCTGACGGGGACGGCAACAAGCCGGACGGTCGAACGGCCGGCTTCCATCTTTCGAGCCTCTACAGCCCGGTCGGCTGGTTTTCCTGGGCCGACGCCGCGGAGATGTTCGAGGCGGCAAAGGCCAACCCCGATCTGATGAAGGGCTTCGTCAACACGGTCCTCGGCGAACCCTTCGAGGAGGTGCACGAGGCGCCGGAGTGGCGGCAGCTCTACGACCGCCGCGAGACCTGGCCGATCGGCGCCGTGCCCGCCGGCGTCCTGTTCCTGACCGCCGGCGCCGACGTGCAGAAGGACCGCATCGAGGTCGAAGTGGTCGCCTGGGGGCGGGGCAAGGAGAGCTGGTCGGTCGATTACCTGGTGCTCGACGGCGATACGGCGCGGCCCGAGGTTTGGAGCCGGCTCGATGAAATCCTGGCCAGGGACTGGCCGCGCCAGGGCGGCGGATCCCTGCCGATCCGGGTGATGTGCGTCGATTCCGGTTACGCAACCCAGGACGTCTATGCCTGGGCGCGGCGCCATCCGCAGGCTTCGTGGGGCCCCGCCGGCGCGGCGGCGCGGCAGCCCCGAACCGCGGTGGCGGTCAAGGGGCGGGACCGCGACACGGCCCTGATCCTGGACGCCTCCAAGGCCGACGGCGGCGGCCGGCGGCGCGGGCTCCGCGTATGGTCGGTCGGCGGGCCGGTGGTCAAGGGCGAGCTCTACCGCTGGCTGCGCCTGGATCGGCCGACCGACGAGGAACTGGCCGAAGGCAAGGGTTGCCCGCCCGGCTACTGCCACTTTCCGCAGTACGGCGAGGAGTACTTCAAGCAGCTGACCGCCGAGCGGCGGGTGATCCGCATCCACAAGGGGTTCCCGCGCGCTTCGTGGGAGAAGGATCCGGCGCGCCAGAACGAGGCCCTGGACTGCCGGGTCTACGCCCGCGCCGCCGCCGCGATCTACGGCATCGACCGCTTCCAGGAGCGGCAGTGGAAGCGCCTGGAGGCGGCGCTTGGCAGCGCCAGCGAATCGCCGCCGGAGGTGGTGACGGAGAGCGGGCCCGCCCGCCGAAGCTCCCAAGGGGAGCGAAGGCGGGTGATCCGCAGCAAGTGGATGGGTTGAGACATGGCGTACACGGAAGCCCAGGCCGGGGCGCTGCGCGAGGCCCTGGCCTCCGGCGTTCTCACCGTCGAGTACGACGGCAAGCGGGTCACCTACCGCTCGGTCCAGGAGATCAAGGAGGCGTTGGCCGAGGTGGAAACCGCGCTCGCCCGGGACGCCGGCAAACGGGTGCGCCAGATCCGCGTCACCACCAACAAGGGGTTCTGAGCATGGGTTTGGTTGCCCGCATGATGGCGACGTGGCGCGCCGCCCGTCATACCGCGCACGGATCGCGCTGGCCGGTGCACGAGGTCGCAGGCCAGGGCCGGCGGGCGCTCGCCTGGCAGCCGGGCAACCCGGGCGCCGTCGCCGCCCTGTTCGCCTCCGGCCACGACCTGCGCGTCAAGTCGCGCGACCTGGTGCGGCGCACCGCCTGGGCCGGCAATGCGGTCGATTCCTTCGTCACCAACTGCGTCGGGACCGGCATCAAGCCGCAGTCGACGGCAGTCGACGACCGTTTCCGGGAGGCGGTTCACGCGCTCTGGTGGGACTGGTGCGACGAGGCCGATGCCGCCGGGATGACCGACGTCTACGGTCTGCAGGCGCTGGCCTGCCGGGCCATGGTGGAGGGCGGCGAGTGCTTCATGCGCCTGCGCCCGCGCCGGCCCGAGGACGGGCTCGCCGTGCCGCTGCAGCTCCAGGTCCTGGAGGCCGAGCACGTGCCCCTGACCCTGAACGCGACCCTTGCCGGCGGCAACGTCATCCGGGCGGGGATCGAGTTCGACCCGCTCGGCCGGCGGGTCGCCTACCACGTGATGCGGGAGCATCCCGGCGATCCGGCCATGCGGGCGGGCGACTTCGAGGCGGTGCGGGTGCCGGCGGACCGCGTCGTGCACCTGTTCCGGCCGTTGCGTCCCGGCCAGATCCGGGGTGAGCCGTGGCTGGCCCGGGCGCTCGTCAAGCTCAACGAGCTCGACCAGTTCGACGACGCGGCGCTGGTCAAGGCCAAGGTCGCGGCGCTGTTCACCGGCTTCATCATCAAGCCCAATCCCGAGGACGCCATGCTCGGCGAGGGCGAGCCGGACGAGGACGGTGCGGCGGTCGCAGGGCTCGAGCCCGGCACCATGCAGGTGCTGAGCCCGGGCGAGGACGTCCGGTTCTCCGACCCCGCCGACGTCGGCGGGACCTATGCCGAGTTCTTCCGGAACCAGTTGCGCGCCGTGGCGGTGGCCGCCGGCGTCACCTACGAGCAGCTCAGCGGCGACCTGACCCAGGTCAACTACTCGTCGATCCGCGCCGGGCTCCTGGAGTTCCGACGCCGCTGCGAAATGATCCAGAACGCGGTCATCGTCCACCAGCTCTGCCGGCCGGTATGGCGGGAATGGATGGCCCAGGCCGTGCTTGCCGGCGCTCTGGACGCGCCCGGCTTCGAGAGGAACCCGGCTCCGTGGCTGTCGGTCAAGTGGATTCCGCAGGGCTGGCAATGGGTCGATCCGGAGAAGGAGTTCAAGGCCATCGTGCTCGCCATCCGTGCCGGCCTCATGAGCCGCTCGGAGGCCATCTCGGCCTTCGGCTACGACGCCGAGAAGATCGACCGCGAGATCGCCGCCGACAACGCCCGCGCCGACGCGCTCGGCTTGGTGTTCGACAGCGACCCCCGAAAGGTCGCGCGCACCGGCGCCGCCCAGCCGGGCGCCGAGCCCATGGCCGATGAGCGCGACGAAGGGGCGGAGCCCATGGAACCCGACAGGAGAAGCGCATGAGGATGCTGCCGCACATCGCGAGCCGAGCGCTCGGTACGCCGCTGGTCATTGGCCAGAACAAGCTGGACGCCATCCTCGCCGTGCTCGGTCCGCGCATCGGGATCGAGGCGCCGCCGCCTGCCGTCGCGCTCCACGATGAGGCAGGACGACCGCGAGCGACGAAGACCACCGCCTCGGGCATCGCGGTTATCCCCGTGTTCGGCACGCTGGTGAAGCGCGCCGGGCCCATCGAGGCGGCCTCAGGGCTCACGTCCTACGGCGAGCTTGAGACCGAGATCCTGGACGCGGCGACCGATCCGGCGGTGCGCGCCATCCTCTTGGACGTGGACAGCCCGGGCGGCGAGGCGAGCGGCGTGTTCGACCTCGCCGATCTCGTCTTCGAGGCGCGGGGCCTGAAGCCCGTGTGGGCGGTCGCCGACGAAGAGGCGTTTTCCGGCGCCTATGCCGTCGCCAGCGCCGCCGAGCGCGTCATCGTGCCGCGCACCGGTGGGACAGGCTCGATCGGAGTCGTCGCCGTCCACGTCGACCGCTCGGCCCGGGACGCCATGGAGGGCTACCGCTACACCACGGTGTTCGCCGGCGCGCGCAAAAACGACTTCAACCCCCACGAGGCCCTAAGCGGCGAGGCGAGGGCCGCGCTGCAAGCCGAGGTCGACCGCGTCTACGAACTGTTCGTCGAGACCGTGGCCCGCAACCGCGCCATGGCGACGGCGGCGGTGCGCGCGACCGAGGCCCGCCTGTTCTTCGGCGAGGACGCCGTCCGCGCCGGGCTCGCCGACGGGGTCGGCACGATGCGGGATGCCCTGGCGGCGTTGGCCGCAACCATGTCCGGGTCCAGGGCGATGATCCGTGGGGTGACGGCAACCGTTTCGCCGGGATTCCCGGAAGTTTCACTCACGCCACCTGAACGTAAGGAGGCGGTATGAATGGGGCGTGAACGGCCATGCATCCTGGCTCTGATAGAGTGTTGGGAGAGGCGGATAGGCTACAGGCTGGATGTCTTTTTAGGGCATAGCGACCCTGTGAAGGAGATTACC
>Ga0209568_1000350_pt1 | contig 16022 bp, 17 predicted proteins | sample WorMetOlspDAHAB2_FD_187406 | JGI IMG/M metagenome (GOLD analysis project Ga0209568, IMG submission 187406) | Marine gutless worms symbiont microbial communities from Max Planck institute for Marine Microbiology, Germany - Olavius sp. DAHAB.2... ...
CGCCACCAAGTACCTGGACAGCTATCTCAGATGGTTCCATCTCATCGAACTCGGCGACCAGCCATCGCCAAGAGCCTGCCTCGAGGCGGCGATGACGAGGCCATGCCTTCGTTTTGCGAATTGAGCCAAATTGAATCTGTTTGGGACAGGCGGATCAATCTTTCGAGCCGGCCCGGCCACCCGATTTCAGCCGCGCGCCACCGTCCGACTAGGAGAGCGCTGCCGCCCGATTAGGACAGGGCCGCCTTGTCCCGGCGGCGCTGCACGGAAGACGGAATGCGCATGGCTTCGCGGTACTTGGCCACGGTGCGCCGGGCGATATCGATGCCGTCGGCCTGCAGAAGCGCGACGATCTTGTCGTCGGAAAGAATCTTCTTCGGCGGCTCCGCGTCGATCAGTTCCTTGATCCGGTGGCGCACCGCCTCCGCCGAATGGGCGTCGCCGCCGCCCGTCGACGCGATGGCCGGGGTGAAGAAGTATTTCAGTTCATAGATGCCCCGGGGCGTCGCCATGTATTTGTTCGAGGTGACCCGGCTCACCGTGCTCTCGTGCATCTCGATGGCGTCGGCGATATCGCGCAGCACCAGGGGCTTCAGGTGCTGGACCCCGTGGGTGAAGAACTTTTCCTGCTGGCGGACCAGTTCCGTGGCCACCTTCATGATCGTCGTCGCCCTCTGGTGCAGGGCCTTGACCAGCCAGCTTGCGGTCTGGAACTGCTCGGCGATGTAATGACGCTCGTCCTTGGTCCGGGCCTCCTTGCGGACCCGGGCGTGGTAGTGGTTGTTGACCAGGACCCGGGGCAGGGTTTCGCTGTTCAACTCGATGATCCAACTGCCGTCGGGGGCGCGGCGCATGAGCACGTCCGGCGTGACCGGCTGGGTCACGTCCTGGTCGAAGGCCAGGGCCGGTTTCGGGTTCAGGGCCCGGACCTCCTCGATCATGTCCGCCAGATCCTCGGAATCGCATTGGCAGAGGCTTTCCAGCTTCTTGTATTCCCGCGCCGCCACCAGATCCAGATTCTCCAGGAAGCTGGCCATGCAGGGGTCCAGGCGGTCCATGTCCTTCAATTGCAAGGCCAGGCATTCGCGCAGGTCGCGGGCGAAGATGCCCGGCGGATCGAAATCCTGCAGCCTGGCCAGGGTCTCTTCCACCAGGGCCTGGTCGCACCCCAGCGCCGCCGCCATCTCGGCCACGTCGCCACTCAGGTAGCCGGCCTCATCCAGGCGGTCGATGAGATGCAGACCGACCAGGCGGGCCACCCCGTCGCCGATCTCCATGGCCAACTGGTCCATCAGGTGGTCGCGCAGCGACGGCAACTCGGAAAGCGTATGCTCGATATCCGGGCTCAGCGTGTCGAAACCGCCGCCGCCCGACGGATAGGCCGGCTCGGCGAAGGCCGGGGTTTCGGGGTAGGCCGGCTCCTCGTGGGCCGCCGCCTGGCCGTCACCGACGCCGTTCGAGGTGTAGATGTTCTCGTAATCCACATCGAGGCCCGCGTCGGTGGCCATTTCCGCCGGCGGGGCAGCTTCGAAATCCATGTCTTCGAGGGCCGCCGGATCGACGGCGTCATCGTCGCCCTGTTCGTCGGGATGCAACTCCGGGGTCTCACCCTGTTCGCCGCGGCGATCTCCTTCGTCGCGCTCGAGCATGGGGTTCTTCTCCAGCTCCTCCTCGACAAAGGCCGAAAGCTCGAGGTTCGACAACTGCAGCAGCTTGATGGCCTGCTGCAACTGCGGCGTCATCACCAGCGACTGGGACTGACGCAGATCCAAGCGGGGTGTCAGGACCATGACGGCCACCCGGTTCGATGACTAAAGGCTGAAACGATCACCCAGATAGACGCGCCGTACATCTTCATTGCCGACGATATCCGTGGGCGCCCCTTCCATCAGCATCATACCATCGTGAATGATATAGGCACGGTCGATGACGTCGAGGGTCTCGCGTACGTTGTGGTCGGTGATCAAGACGCCGATCCCCCGGTCTTTCAGGTGCGCCACCAGATCACGGATGTCACCGACGGCGATGGGGTCGATACCGGCGAAGGGTTCGTCGAGCAGGACGAAGTGGGGGTTCGAGGCCAGTGCCCGGGCGATCTCGACGCGGCGGCGTTCGCCGCCGGAAAGCGCCAGGGCCGGGGTCCGCCTGAGATGGGTAATGGAAAACTCGGCCAACAGGGCTTCCAGAATGGCCTCCCGGCGCTCCCGGGATTTCTCCACCACCTCCAGGACGGCGCGGATGTTGTTCTCCACGGTGAGGCCCCGGAAGATGGAGGCCTCCTGCGGAAGGTAGCCGATGCCGAGGCGCGAGCGCCGGTACATGGGCAACTCGGTGATGTCGGCGCCGTCCAGCACGATGGTGCCGTGGTCCGGCGCGATCAATCCGGTGATGATGTAGAAGCACGTGGTCTTGCCGGCGCCGTTCGGGCCTAAGAGGCCGACCACCTCGCCGCGCTGCAGTTCCAGGCTGATGCCACGGACCACCGGACGCTTCTTGAAGCGCTTGCCGATGTTGACGGCCACCAGCCCGCGGTTGTCGGTGACAAGCCTGGGCCCGGCCGGCTCGCCGGCCTCGTGGGCGTCGTGATCGTTCACCACCTCGTTCATTCCTTGGCCTCTGATCCCCGGCCCCTTGCCGAAAGTAATCTTACACCCATTTTCACTTGGGTTTCGCTTTGTTCGCGTCGGCGCCGCCCTGGCCCTTCAACTTGCCCGGCAGGAGGACGCCCCGCACCCTCGTTTTACCGCCGCCGAGTGGGTTCTGGCAACTGTGCATGCGGCTGATTCCCGTATTCAAGTTGACCTCGGCGCTGCAGCCGTTCAGCACGTTGCCGCCGCGCAGGATCTTCACCGACCCGACCAGGGTGGCGATGCCGCTTTTCACGTTATAGACGCCGCGGTTGGAAAGCGCCGTGTCCTTCTGGGTCACCACCTTGACGTTGTCGAAGGCCTCGACCCGGTGCAGGCTCGACTTGCCCTTGGCGTCGTCGCGGAAATAGGCGGCCAACACGTCGGCCCGGAGCCACTTCTCGGCCCGCTTGGCCAGCGCATTGCCGCGGGCCACGGCCATGCGCTTTTGCTCCCAGTATTCCAGTTGCTTGTCGGCGGTGATCACGTCCGTCTTGGTGACCAGGCGCACCTTGCCGCCGGTGACCACCAGCACCGCCTTGTCCACGTTGTAGACGGCGTGCTCGCCGTAGGTGGTCGATTCCGGGGACTTGATCCGGACACGGCCGAGCGCATCCAGGCGCCAGATATCGGTGCCGCCGCCCTGCTTTTCCCGGTAATAGGCGCGCAGTTCGTCGGCGAACACGGTGACGTCGGCGCGCACCGCCTTGGCGTTGCCCCGCGCAATGAAGACAAGGGCGTCCTGCTGCCACTCGATGCCGTTGTCGGCGAACACTTCCACCGGATCGTCGCCGGACGAGCCGAAGTTCAGCGACTGGCCGGCCGCCTCATGGGCCCATGGCGCCAGCGCCACCAGCGCCCCCGCGAAGACCCGCCTGGCCCTCAGCCACGCCGTCATTGGCCGACCCTTTCGGCACCCGGATAGAGGATCAACTTGGATTTCCCCTTGAAGTGAATGACCTTGCCCTTGTCCACCAGATGAAAGCCGAGCGCCGTCAGGTGACCGAAGGCGCCCTGGGCCTCCACCGGATCGTCGCCGCTGGCCGAACCGGTGGCCAGGTCGATGGCGGCCCGCTCGGTGCGAAACTCGTAGCCGGAATCGTGGAACAGATTGACCTTGCCGGTCAGGTTCAACTTCTTCTCATCGCGGGAGAACACGCCGTTCTCCGCCGTCAATACGAGCCAGGTGCCGTCCTCCGTGGTGATGTCGGCCTTCGGCATTTCAAGCTCCACCCGGGCGCCCGACCCGGACAGGTTTCGGGCCAGGTCGGCGGTCAGGGAGAACGGCTGGTCGTCCTTGTCCGTGCCCACGTAGCGGGGGTTGATCATGCTCGGGTCCTTGGCGTCGGACAGTTTCAGGGCGGCGAAACCGATGCGGAAGCGGAGGTCCGAAGAGGTCAGGTGCGGCCAGGCGACGACCAGCACGATAACCGCCAGCGCCACCAGCGGCAGCAGGTACTTCATCATCGCCACGAAGCGGCTGTAGAGCCGGGAATGGGAGCGCCGCTCGCCGTTCGCCAGGGACGCCGCCAGTTCGCGCCGGTCCCTCAGACCGGCGGGCGCCGGTGCGGCGGGGCGGAACTCCTGGTCGGTGTTCACGGTTCCCCATCCCCCGTTAGGCCACGCCGGCCCGAAGACAGTCATGGATATGGACGATGCCTACGGGGCCGCCGTTGTCGACCACGAACATATTGGTGATGGAGAGCGTGTTCATGACGGCCAGGGCCTCACTGGCCAGGGCATCCGGTCCGATGGTCCGGGCCCCCGCCGTCATCACCTCGCCGGCGGTTGCGTTCAAGAGGGCGTCGCCCATGTGACGGCGCAGGTCGCCGTCGGTGATAATCCCGTCCAGGTCCCCCGACTTACCCACGATGCCGACGCAACCGAAGCGCTTGGCGGTGATCTCCAGGATCACGTCGGACATCACCGCGTCCGGCTGGACCAAGGGCAGTTCGTCGCCCGTGTGCATGATGTCCGCCACCTTCAGAAGCCGCTGGCCGAGCTTGCCGCCCGGATGCAACAGCTTGAAATCGGCCGACGAGAACCCCTTGCGCTCCAACAGCGCCACGGCCATGGCGTCGCCCAGCGCCAGCATCATGGTCGACGACGTGGTCGGCGCCAGCCCCATGGGGCAGGCCTCGGTGCTTTCCGGCAAGACCAGGGCCACGTCGGCGGCCTCGGCCAGGGTGCTGCCGGCCACCGAAGTGACGCAGACCAGCGGGATATGGAAACGCGCCGCATAGGCCACCAGGTCGGCCAGTTCCGTGGTCTCGCCGGAGTTCGACAGCGCGAACACGGAATCTCCGGTGGTGACCATGCCCAGATCGCCGTGCGAGGCCTCGCCGGGATGCACGAAGAAGGCCGGCGTCCCCGTGGACGCCAGGGTGGCGGCGATCTTGTTGCCGATGTGGCCGCTCTTGCCCATGCCCGAGACGATCACCCGGCCCTCGGTGGCGCCGAGGACATCGAGGGCGCTGACGAAGGCCTCGCCCAGGTTTTCGGCCATGGCGGTCAGCGCCGCCGCCTCGGCCTCCAGGACGCGCCGCGCCGAGGCCAGGTCGTCGGCGGGGCCGGCGCCTGGGCGGCTCGCGTCTTTAGGGCTCGGACTGGCCTGTGAACTCATTGCGTACGATCAATCCAAGAGGTCGGAGACAAACGGGTTAACGAAAAGCCTAGCGCGGGGACCCTTAACGAACCGATAACCATGATGTTCCCGCCGGGGATCGGAAAAGGCTTGGTCAGTATGCACCGGAAGCCGGGAAACGTCAATGAATCCGGGCAGTTATGACCCTACGAATGGGCGAAAATATCGGTCTCGGCCCAACCGTTCAGGTCCAGCTCGGCGCGCCTCGGCAGGAACGCGAAACAGGCCTCGGCCAGTTCCTGGCGGCCTTCGCGGACCAGCATCTCCGTCAACCGGTCGCGGATCTCATGCAGGTTCAGCACGTCGGCGGCGGCGTACTTGAGCTGCTCCTCGGACAGCTCCGCCGTGGCCCAGTCCGACGATTGCTGCTCCTTGGAAAGTTCGATGTTCAGAAGCTCGCGGGTGACGTCCTTCAGGCCGTGCCGGTCCGTGTAGGTGCGCACCAGCTTGGAGGCGATCTTGGTGCAGAACAGCGGGCTCACGGTGACCCCGAGATAGCGCTTCAGCATGGCCACGTCGAAGCGCGCGAAATGGAAGATCTTGGTCACCGCGGGATCGACCATCAGGGCCTTCAGGTTGGGGGCTGAGTAGTCGTCCGCCGCCAGTTGCACCAGATGGCAGACCCCATCGCCGGCCGACAACTGGACCACGCAAAGACGGTCGCGGTGCAGATCAAGGCCCTGGGTTTCCGTATCCACGGCGACGCTGTCACCGAAGCTCAAACCGTCCGGAAGGTCCCCCCGGTGGAGTTCGACGGATTTCGGTTCGCGTTTCGCCGGCTTCGGCAACGGTTCATCCTTGCCCATGTCCATAACCGGTGATCAAGACATTCCCGCGTCCCCAAATTACGCGGGAATGGTGCCCAGGAGAAGACTCGAACTTCCACGGCCTTGCGGCCACAGGTACCTGAAACCTGCGCGTCTACCAATTCCGCCACCTGGGCCCTTGATTCCGGTCTCTCGCAGGAAACTTTTACTGTCATTATTGAGAGCCGGAGGTAAAGTCAATATGTGAAGCGCCGGGACGCCCCCGGCCAGCCTGGGGCTGGCGGTCGGGGCGGCATCGATGACAGGTTATTGGAGGGGTTATGGCGAAGACTTCAAACACCGGACCGATCACCATCTTCGGCGGCTCCGGGTTCGTCGGGCGGCACCTGGTCTGGCGGCTCGCCGCCACCGGCGCGGAAATCCGCATCGCCGTTCGGGACACGGAAAAGGCCCTGTTCCTGAAGCCCGCCGGCGACGTCGGTCAGATCGCGCCCTGGCAGGTGGACATCAGCGACCCGGCCCAGGTGGCCACCGCCGTGGACGGCGCCGATACGGTGGTCAACCTGGTCGGCATCCTCTTCGAGAGCGGCTCCAGGACCTTCCAATCCATGCACGCCGCCGGGGCCGGGAACATCGCCCGGGCGGCCAAGGAAAAGGGGGTGCGGCGGCTGATCCACATGTCGGCGCTCGGCGCCGACAAGGCGTCGCCGGCCCAATACGCGCGGACCAAATGGGCCGGCGAGGAAGCCGTCCGCGAGGCCTTCCCGGAAGCGACCATCTTCCGGCCCAGCGTGATCTTCGGGCCCGAGGACAACTTCTTCAACATGTTCGCCGGCATGATGCGGTTCCTGCCGGTGATGCCGGTGATCGGCGCGCCGGCCCTGCCGAAGGTGACGCTGGGCGGCGAAGGCGGCCCGAGCATCGATTTCTTCGGCGACGGCGGCTGCAAGTTCCAGCCGGTGTTCGTCGGCGACGTGGCCCAGGCCATGGCCGACGCCATGACCATGGCCGAGACCGAGGGCGAGACCTATGAACTGGGCGGGCCCCGGGTCTACAGCTTCAAGAAACTGATGGAACTGATCCTCAAGATCACCGAGCGCAAGAAGATGCTGGTGCCGCTGCCCTTGGGCGTCGCCGAGGTGGAGGCCATGTTCCTGCAGTTGATGCCGAAGCCCCTGTTGACCACCGACCAGGTGCGCCTCATGGAGCGCGACAATGTGCTTTCCGGCGCCATCCCGGGCTTCGAGGCCTTCGGCATCGAACCGGCGACGGCGGAATCCGTGCTGCCCACATACCTCCACCGGTTCCGTACGCCCAGCCATCGGGACACGCAACTGGCCTGAGGCGATCACCGATTAAAGCTAGTATCTCCGCGGCAGGGCTTCGTCGCTGCCGTCCGTCTCGCCCTGGGCGGCGGTGACGATCAGTTCGCCAAACTCGCGCAGGAACACGGAGCCGCGCACGGTGCGCTGGATAAGCACGCTGCGCCGGTCGTTCTCGTCGGTCTTGCGGCGCACCAGCTCCAACTCGCCCAAGCGGTTGACGGCCCGGGTGATCGCCGGCTTGGAGACCTTCATCAGCGCCGCCAGGCCGCGCACCGTATGCGGCGGCGGGGTCAGGTAGACGGTTAACAGAAGCGCCATCTGGCGGGCCGACAGGTCCGGCGCGTCGGCGCGCACGCTGGCGACGATGGCGCGCCGCCAGATGTCCAGGGCCTGCAGTTCGTTCAGATCGATGCCGCTCATGGCGGTTGATCCCTATCCCCAAGAGCCGGGGTTATTGTTTCGATAACGTAACTTCTAAGAGATTTGACTCGCCCCCGCAACAGGAAACCGCACCCTTACGTTGCGTAACGTTCGGCGATGGCCCGGCAGACGGCGCGCAGCCCCATGGCCTCGCCGCCCTCGGGGCGGCCGGGCTTCGAAGACAGGTTCCAGGCCATCAGGTCGATATGCGCCCAGGGAATGTTCTCGGCTACGAAACGTTGCAGGAAAAGCGCCGCCGTGATGGAACCCCCGAAGCCGCCCTCGGGCGCGTTGGTGACGTCGGCGACCTTGCCGTCCACCTGCTTGTCGTAACCGGCCCACAGCGGCATCCGCCAGAGCGGGTCGTGGGCCGCCTCGGCCGCCGCCAGCAGCTCCGCCGCCAGGTCCTCGTCGTTGCAGTAAAGCGCCGGCAGCTCGGTCCCCAGCGCCACCCGGGCGGCGCCCGTGAGGGTCGCGAAATCGATGATCAGTTCCGGGTTCTCGGTGCAGGCTTCGGCCAGCGCGTCGGCCAGGATCACCCGGCCCTCGGCGTCCGTGTTGCCGATCTCGATGCTCAAGCCCTTGCGCGTGGCGATCACGTCGCCCGGGCGCATGGCGTTGCCGGCGATGGAGTTCTCCACGGCCGGGACCAGCACGCGCAAGCGCACCGGCAAGCCCGCGCCCATGATCATCGCCGCGCAGCCCAGCACGTGGGCCGCGCCGCCCATGTCCTTCTTCATCAGCTTCATGCCGGCCGCCGACTTGATATCCAGCCCGCCCGTATCGAAACAGACCCCCTTGCCCACCAGGGTCACCTTCGGCGCCTTCGCGTCGCCCCATCTGAGGTCGATCAAGCGCGGCGCGCGGTCATGGGCCCGGCCGACGGCATGCACGGCGGGATAGTTGCGCTCCAGCAGCGCGTCGCCCTCGACGATCTCGAGGCCGGCGTCGTGGGCCTCGGCCAGTTTGGCGGCGGCCTCGGCCAGGCCGTCCGGTCCCATGTCGGAAGCCGGGGTGTTGATCAGGTCGCGGACCAGGGCGGTGGCCTGGGCGGCGCGCTCGACCTCGCCCCGATCGGCGGCTTCCGGCCAGACCAGGGACGGCGGCGCCGGCGCCTCGTCCTTTTCCTGCTTGTAGCGGTCGAACCGGTAGGCGGCGAGCGCCCAGGCCAAGGCGGCGTCCGTCGCCTGGTCCGGCGCCAGATCGCCGTCGAAGGCGTAGGCCCCGGCCGGCAGGGCCGCCGGCAGTTTGGCCCAGTCCCAGAGCGCCGGGGCCTCGGCGACGGCAAACAGCACCTGCTCCAGGGCGCCGTCATCGCCGGCGACCAGCGAAACGCTGCCGGGCTTGCCGGTGAACCGGGTGGTTTCCGTCCAGGCCCGGATGGCGTCCGGCTGGCCGGCCAGCCAGTCGGTGAACGACTCGGTTGGGATGACGGTGACGGGGACGGCGGCTTCGGCCGCCTCGATGAGTGTGGGTTCCATGAATTCTGCTTACCCCCTCGGCGGAACCGAATCAATCCCGCCCCCTTGCGCGGACCCGCCCGGGAGCGCAGGATTGGCGGCCCGGGGGAAGGTCATCAAGCGGGAGGCGGGCATGGCGGAAGCCACCATCATTCTCGGCAACAAGAACTACTCGTCGTGGTCCCTGCGCGGCTGGCTGATGATCAACCAGACCGGCATCGACTTCCATGAGATCGTCATCCCCCTGGACGAGGGCGACTACAAAGAGGCCATCCTGGCCCATTCGCCGGCCGGCCGGGTGCCCATCCTGAAGCACGGCGGCCTGACCATCTGGGAATCGCTGGCCATCGGCGAGTACCTGGCGGAGACCTTCCCCGATGCCGGCCTGTGGCCGGCGGACACGGGCGCCAGGGCCCGGGCCCGCATGGTCGCCAACGAGATGCACGCCGGCTTCACGGCGCTGCGCACCCACATGCCCATGGATCTCCGCAACACCTGGCCGGACAAGGGCGACGGTCCCGGAGTCGCTGACGACGTGGCCCGGGTCCTGGCCATCTGGTCGCACTGCATGGAGGCGCCGGGGGCCGGGCCGTTCCTGTTCGGCGACTTCTGCATCGCCGACGCCATGTTCGCGCCGGTGGTCGGGCGCTTCCGCACCTACGGCGTCGAAATGCCCGCCGAGGGCCGGGCCTACGCCGACGCCGTCTGGGACCACCCGCCCATGCGCCAATGGTTGGCCGCCGCCGAGGCGGAGCCCTGGGTCATCGACAACTTCAAAATCTAAGAGAGATCAATCCAGCCACTCGGCCTCGCCGAGCCCGAGCCGGTCGCCCGGCAGCGCGCCTTCCGCCGTCTTGGCGTTGGTGGCCTCCTCCTGGGCGATCTTCTCGAGCGACGCGGCCAGCAATTGTTCGTGGCGCTCCAGGGGCACCACGGCGACCCCGTCGTCGTCGCCGACGACGATGTCGCCGGACCTCACCGGGCACCCCGCACAGGCGATGGGCCCGTCGATGATGCCGCCGAAGCCCTTGTGGGGCCCGGCCGGGACGATGCCGGCGGAAAACGTGTTGAAGCCCAGCTCGCGGATCTCGGCCACGTCACGCACGGCGCCGTCCACCACCAGGCCGCCGATACCGCGCTTCAAGGCAGCCCGGGTCATGATGCCGCCCCACACCGCGGTGCCGATGAAGCCGCCGGCGTCCACCACCAGGATCTCGCCGGGCTCCAAGAGGCCGATGGCCATGTGGATGGCGCCGTTGTCGCCGACCATGGCGGTCACCGTGCGGGCCTGGCCGCAGACCCGCATGCCGTCCTGGACCGGCTTGATGCGGCCGTCCATGACCTGGGTCCGGTTCATCATGTCGGAAACGATGGCCGGCGGGATGCCCTGCCAGGGCGCCAGTTGGTCTTCGGTCACCTTGGTGTAGGTGGTGCGGTGGCGCTGGATGGGCATTTGGGTCCCCCGGGTGGTGATCGCAGAGTTGTTGGTTTCGTTCGGTGCCGACGACCGTATAGGATGTGCCTCCACCAGCCAAGACGGAGGCAGCGATGATTTTCGGCCTGTTCGGCGACAAGACGGAGAAGGAGGCGCGGCAGTTGAACCGCGACGCGCCCCTGATCATCGAGCAGGCCCAGCAGACCTTCCCGGGCCCGCGCCTGCGGGAGATGGCCGAGACCGTGGTCGAGCACATCGAGCGCGCGCATGCCCGCTACGGCACCGACGAGATCGATTTGAAGCGGGCCCATTACGACTACCGGGGCCTGCACAAGGAGGCGCGCCGCGCCAACGACCAGTTGGGCTTGAGCGCCATGACGCTGGTGATCATCTACCTCCGCGCCGAGATCGCCGGCCCCGCCGCCCAGCCCGCCCGCAACGCCATCGACGCCTTCACGGCGGGGTGGCTGCATGATGGGGACCGCGCCGAGGAGCCCGCGCCCCGCACGGAGTGAGGTATGGGGATGGCCGGGTCGGCCATGCCGATGTGTCTGTTGGGCTTTTGTTGCCCGTCGAGGGCCAGCGCTCTGGGAACACGGACGGCGCCCGCTAGGCGGCCCCCGCCACCTCCCCCTCCAGCCACCGGATGAACAACCCCGCCGGCGCGTCCGCCGCAACGGTCCCCCGGGTCACCAGAAAGTAGGCGTCCTCGGCCGGCGGCGGAACATCGTCCGCCAGGGGATCCACCAGCCGCCCGTCGGCGATCTCGTCGGCGGCCAGGAAGTCGCTCTCCAGGATCACCCCGAGGCCCTGCTGGGCGGCCTCGATGGCCATGGTCGAGCGGTCGACCCGCATCTCGCGCTTCACGGCCAGGTCGGCGAGGCCCCGGGCGGCGAGCCAGGCGCGCCAGACCAGGCGGTTGCGGGCCTGGATGAGCACGTGGCCGGCCAGGTCTTCGGGGCGCGCCAGGGGCGGACCCTTGGCCAGCAGCGCCGGGCTGCACAAGACCCGCATGCGTTCGGCGATGAGGGGCCTCGCGGCGACACCGGGTTCCGCCGGCGGGCCGTAGAGGATGCCGACGTCCGCATCGCCCAGGCGGCGCCGGTCGGCCGTCGCCTCGACCCGCACCCGCAGTTCCGGGTGGCGGGCCAGGAAGGCGTCCAGGCGCGGCATCAGCCACTTGTCGGCGAAGCTCGGCGCGGCGAGCACGGCGAGGGCCGGCTGGGCGGCGTCGCCGGTGACCGCAGCGGTAGCCTCGGAAAGCAGCGCCAGGGCTTCGTGGATGCGCCGCTGGTAGGCCGCACCGGCGTCGCCGAGCGCCAGCGCCCGGCCGTCGCGCTGAAACAGGGTCACGCCCAAGACCGCTTCCAGGTTGGCCACCTGGTGGCTGACCGCCGACGGGGTCACGTGCAGTTCCTCGGCGGCCGCCTTGAAGCTGCCGAGGCGCGCCGCCGCCTCGAACACCCGGAGCGCGTTGAGGGGCGGGAGCGGGAAGGCGGGCATGGCAGGGCTTTCTTTTGAAATGAATATTTAAGATGAGAAAATTTCACCTTAATAGTGAGGATTCCGCGTTAGGCTGTCAACCTTACTTATTGGTATAAGGGGGGATGGTTTCAATTTCGGGAGGCCGCCCGGCGGCCGCCTAGTCCTTACGGGGGAGTTAATAAATCTCATGCAAACCGATCGCTTCGGAAACCCCTTCGCCGACGGCCTGCCCTATGCCCGGGGCGCCATCCTGCCCTCCACCGCCGACGACATCGCCAAGCTGAAGGTGGCCTGGGCCCACATGCGCCGGCGCCGGGCCGAGCTGGGCGAGGAGTCCGTCTATCTGTTGAGCGGCCTCGAGCGCAATTTGCAGCTCGACGAGGTGGACTTGACCGTCATGGACGACGAGATCGCCTCGGCCCTCTACACCGAAGAGGTGACGGAATTGGGCCTCGAGCACCTGGGCGGCAACGCCGATGAGCACGACGTTTTCGTCTTCAACCGGCTGACGGCGGCCCTGCTGACGGCGGCCGACGTGCTCATCAACGAGGGCGACACGGTGATTGGCGTCTCGCCCACCTACAGCCACCCCGCCGTGCGCCGGGCCGTCGCCCACGGCGGCGGTACGCTGATCGATACGGTGGGGCTCGGCGCCTACAAGGAGGCCATGGCGGCGGCCGACAGGGTCGACGCCGTGTTCATTACCCGCCTCGCCGTCAGTTACCAGATCCTCCCCGAGGCGGACCTGAAGGAAATCATCCGCCTGGCCCGGGAGCGGGGCGCGGTGATCCTCATGGACGACGCCGGCGGCGCCCGGGTCGGCCCGGCCTGCTTCGACCAGCCCAGGATGCTGGAGCTTGGCATCGACGCCGGCGCCACGGGGCTGGACAAGTACGGCACCACCGGGCCGCGCCTCGGCCTGCTCGGCGGCCGGAAGGAGATGGTCCGCAAGATGCGGGCCCGGGCCTACGAGATGGGCGTCGAGGCCCGCCAGATGCTCTACCCGGCCGTGGTCCAGAGCTTGCGCGGCTACAGCCCCGACAAGGTGCGCGAGCGGGTCGCGGTCACCAAGGAGGCCGGCGAGGCCCTGAAGGCCAGGCTCGGCGGCAACCGGGTCACCGAGACGCCGGTGATCGTGCAGCTCATGGCCGACGATATCCTGGAGATGGCCCTCGAGCGGGCCGGCCTCAAGGCCCCGCCCTGCGTCCCCTACGAGGCGGCGGCCGGCCTCGCCATGCTGCTGCTCAAGGACTTCGGCGTGGTCAGCGTCCACTTCGCCGGCATCCCGCCCGGCACGGCGGCGCTGATGATCAAGTTCCTGCCCCCCGACGTGCTCGAGCGCTTCGGCGGCCCCGGGCGTCTGGCCGAGGCCGTGGACGAAAGCCTGGACAAGCTGGCGGCCACCCTGAAGCAGGACGAGGGCCTCCCGGCGCTCCTGTTGAAGGCCGCCTGATACCGCAAAATTGCCTTCGAAAGGATATGTCGCCGCCCATTTGGGCGGCGGCGATTTCTGTCGTGCGGCCCGGGTTTTCCGCAACATCATTACTTCAACTTATTGTTTTTAAAGGATTTTTTAGGAATTTGGTGGTATAATGTCTGGCAACCAATGGAGAAGAAGCCGCGCCGACGCGGCCCCGGGGGAAGCCTGAGCGACACGTGATAAGGAGACCCGTCATGAGCGTCTTTTCGCGCCCCGATTTCGACAACCACGAGGCCGTCCACTTCCACGCCGACCCGGACACGGGCCTCAAGGCCATCATCGCCATCCACAACCGCAACCTGGGCCCGGCGCTTGGCGGCATGCGCATGTGGCCCTATTCGGACGATACGGCGGCGCTCGATGACGTGCTGCGCCTCTCGAAGGGCATGACCTACAAGGCGGCCATGGCGGGGCTCGACTACGGCGGCGGCAAGGCGGTGATCATCGGCGATTCCAGGACCGACAAGACGGACGCCCTGGTCCGCGCCATGGGCCATTTCGTGCAAACGCTCGAGGGCCGCTACCACACGGCGGAGGACGTGGGCATGACGGTGGCCGACATGGACCTCATGCGCACCGTCACCCCCTACGCCCACGGGCTTTCCGATTCCACCGGCAATCCCTCGCCGGCCACCGCCTGGGGCGTCTTCGTGGGCATGAAGGCGGCGGCCAAGCACCGGCTCGGCACGGACGAGGTGAAGGGGCTCCGGGTCGCCGTGCAGGGTTTGGGCAGCGTCGGCCAGGTGCTCTGTGAATATCTTTCGGAAGCCGGCGCGCGCTTGACCGTCGCCGACATCGATGCGGACCGGGTCCGCCACTGCCAAGAAACCTTCGGCGCCACCGCCGTTGCCACAGACGACATCCACCGCGCCGAGGCGGACGTGTTCGCGCCTTGCGCGCTCGGCGCCGGCCTGAACGACGCCACCATCCCGGAACTCCGGGCCGCCGTCGTCGCCGGGTCGGCCAACAACCAACTGGCCGAGGTCCGGCACGGAACGATGCTGGCCCGGCGCCGCATCCTCTATGCGCCCGACTACGTGATCAACGCCGGCGGCCTCATCGACATCGCCTGCGAGGGCCCGGACTATTCGGAAGACAAGGTGATGACCCGGGTCGACGCCATCGGCCCGACGCTGGCGCGGATCTTCGAACGCGCCCAGGCCGAGGAGGCGACGCCCGAGACCATCGCCGACCGCATGGCCGAGGAACGGTTCCTGCACGGCATGGATTTGGCGGCCTAGGGCCAACCCGGGCGTTGATCCGTAAGGCGTGGAAGTCGGGGATCAGGCGGGCAGTTTCGTGTAGTAGGTGATGCGCTCGGAAACGACGCCGTCGTCCGCCACCTTGATCAGGCCGCTGCCCCGAATGCCCGTCCCGGGAATTTCCCACCAGCACCATGCGGTAAGAATGCCGTCGTCGTCATTGGTGACGACCTCGGTAAGCTCCATGAACAGCCCTGCGTGATCCGCGCCGCGCATGGAGGACACCGCCTCCCTGAGGCCGGCCAAGTAGTCCGAGAAATCCGCTTTCGATACCTCTCCCCCGTTGGGGTCGTCGAAGACGAACCGGTCGGATGCGGCGCTTAGAATGGTCGCGCTGTCTCCGTTGGTCCAACCCTCCGCATAGGTCCCCAGGTGATCCGCCGCGCCCATCTGCGCCTCCTCCCAAAGGTTAAAACGGACACCAATGATCCGACGGGTAGGCCGGCTTGGGTATCGGGCATTTGCAGTATTTGACCTACTGCATTTGTTGTATTCTCGTGAAAATTCTTGGCCGGGCGCGGCTTCGACGTCAGACCGTTCAGGACATGGGGGCTTTTGTGAAGAATGTTGGTTTGACGCCGAGGGAACGTGAGATCGCCATGGCTTATGCCAACGGCGACAACTATCGCAGAATCGGCGAACGTCTTTGCATCGCGCCTTCAACCGTGCGCACCCATCTGGCGACGATCTACCGGAAGATGGGGGTGTCCTCGAAACTGGAACTTCACAAGGTGCTCGAAGGCGGCCAGCCCACATACGTCGCGGAGGGCGAACAGGCGGCGCTCATCTCCGAGATGGCGCTGAGCCTGGAGGAAGCCATAAGCCGGGAGCGCGCACTTGGCGAGGTTCTCAAAATCATCAGCGGCTCCAACGGCGAGTTGGACAAGGTCATCGCCGCCGTCCTCGGTTATGCCCTGGAGCTTTGCGACGCCGAGTTCGGCATTCTTTTCGAATGGCTCAATTCGCGATTCGTAGGCATTGTGGTAGAATTCCTCTCGATACGCTTTGGGAGTCAGAGAGATGGATCACGAGCGCTTTCGGGACTGGTTCTCGCGTGTCGATGAGTTGACGGCGGCGCAGCGCAACGAAGTTGCGGCGGTACTGTCGGAGCCTTCGG
>Ga0209568_1000354_pt1 | contig 15853 bp, 19 predicted proteins | sample WorMetOlspDAHAB2_FD_187406 | JGI IMG/M metagenome (GOLD analysis project Ga0209568, IMG submission 187406) | Marine gutless worms symbiont microbial communities from Max Planck institute for Marine Microbiology, Germany - Olavius sp. DAHAB.2... ...
ATCGTCGCAAGTGAAGTCTGTGCGTAGGGGAATGCCGCGTGCCATGGAAAAACTCCTCTGTTTTCCATGTTGAATCACACCCCGCCTAACAGTCCCTTAATGAGTCAAACTTTTTACAGCTTGGTATAAATCCACTGATCTTGAATTTAGCCTTGCCAACGATTGGTCTGGGGGATTTTTTTATCTACTTTTTTTTGGCGTCATTTGTTTGGTTGTTTTTGGTGTGTTCGAGTTGGTTTCCGAGATTTTCGGCATGTTGTTCGGGGCCGAATAACGTTTCTCCCGGTGAAAATCCGTGCGCAGGTCAATGCCCCCTCCGGAACGCCCGAAGATCCGTCCTTTCGCGGTCCGCCGCGACAGCCCCAAGGTCCGCCTGACGGAGGTGCTGTTCGATCAGTTGGTGAAACTGGTGGTGGCCGAGCGCGCCGCCGCCTAGCGGCCCCGCGCCGTGCCCCGGTTCATGGCCGGGCTGATGGGCGAGCGCGATGTTTTCGGCGCCCCGTAGCTGTTGGCGAAGGATTTCGCCCCTTTGCGGCCGGTGATCCCGCCGCCCCCGGCGTCGTCCTGGTTCTGGTCGGCCGGCTTGGCGGCCTTCGGCTTTTTCGGTTTGCGTCTGCGGCGTTTGTTCCCGGGCATGTGCGTTCTCCGGCCGTTGATCGATGCCCTGTCAGCCTAACCGCTCCGCCGCTGAATGCAATCGGGCGGCTTCGGCGGCGCCCCGAATCGTGCTAGGATCGGCGCATCGCCTCACGAATGGAGGGCCCGTGCCATGTGCTCCAATGTCCACAAAGCCGAACACCTGAAGCAACTGGTGGCCGAGATTCGCGCCGCGGTGGCGAAATGGAAGGCCCGGCGTGCCCAAGCCGCCGGCCAGGGCGAAGCCGCCCCGCAGGGTTCGTAGGGACCGCCGCCGTTCCCTTAAATGAGCACGAAATAGAGCGCCAGCAGCGCCAGCGTCAGGCCCTGCAGGCCGACCCGCCAGCGCATCAGCCGGTTCGAACTCTCGTCGGGCGCCGGATTGTCGCCGGCCATGGTGAACAGGCCCCGGAACAGCACGATGGCCGTGGCCCCAGCCGCGATCGCGATCAGATAGGGAAGGATGGAGATGAGGCTTTCCATGCGGCCATATTACCACAAAAATATTATGGATTTAAGGAAGTTGCCCGACGCTCGGACAATGTGGGTTCGCGCTGAAAGTAGCCGTCATAGGAGAATGGCGCGCCCGGGAGGACTCGAACCCCCAACCTGCTGATTAGAAGTCAGCTGCTCTATCCAGTTGAGCTACGGGCGCCGCGTGGGGTGACGCGCCGGGAACATACACGAGGCGTGTTAAAAACCCAATAAGGGTGGCGCGCCTACTTGAAGCGGAAGCGGGCGCTGAAGTTGTCCGAGTAGTTCTTGCCTCTGATCCGCCGGCGCTTCGGCTCGGAGACCTGGAAATCGATCCCCTTCTTGTTGGCGAAGGCGATGGCGTCCTCCTTGCTGCGGAAGGTCAGCCGGACTTGGCTGTCCGTGTCGCCGGAACTAATCCAGCCCATCAGCCGGTCGGCCCGGCGGGCCTCCGCCGGCTCGTATTCCAGCACCCAATTCTTCACCTTCGCGCGGCCCGACTGCATGGCTGTCTTGGCCGGTTGATAGATCCGTGCTTCGGTCATCGTCACCTCACGCCATCCATCCGAAACTGGTCGGGGAGACTGGATTCGAACCAGCGACCCTCTGCTCCCAAAGCAGATGCGCTACCAGGCTGCGCCACTCCCCGGTGCCCGGGCAAGTATTACCCCGACACCCGGGCAGCCGCAATATCACAGATCAAGGGGCGAGCCGGAAAACTCGGTTTCCCCCGGTTGCACGTTCATCAGACAGTGAACCCGATCATCGAAACATCGTCGCGGCGGGCGTTGTCGCCCTGATAGGATTCGAGAGCGTCGCGAATCCGTGTTTCCTGTTCGGGCATGGGCAAAGAATGGATTTTCGCCAACAGTGCCCGCAGTCGCTTTTTGCCGAACATCCGGGTTTTCTCGCCGCCGACTTGGTCGGTCAAGCCGTCCGTCGTCATATAGTAGGCGCTGTTCGACGCCACGGTGATCTGTTTTTCCGCGTAGGTTTGATCGTGGGGAATGCCACGGTACCCCAGTCCCGCCTTCGTGCCCTTGATCTCCTCAACCTTGGTGCCGTCGGAAACGAACAGGCTGAACCGCGCTCCTGCGAAGGTCAGATTGGCCATGTCCGCGTCCAGATATACGGCGCCGAGTTCCAGACCGTCGTCGGAGCCGCCGGCCGCGCCCTCGTTCTGGTGCAGGCCCAACTGAACCAGTTGATGGATCCGCTGCACCATCTTGCCCACCTCGCCGGGCGCCACGTCGTCCAAGGCGCGGTCCAGGGCGCCGGTCGAGATCAAGGTCATGAAGGCGCCGGGCACACCGTGTCCGGTGCAATCGACCAGAATGACAAGCACACCATCGCCCCAGACCCGGTTCCAGTAGATGTCGCCGCCGACCCGGTCACGCGGTTCCCAGATGACGAAGTGGTCGGAAAAGATCGAGGAAAAAGCATCGTCATGCGGCAACACGGAGCGCTGAATGGTTGAGGCATAATCGATGCTTGACGAAATAGTCTCATAGGCCGCCGTCAATTGGTTGGTGCGGTCCGCGACCATGGTCTGAAGATTCCGAGTGTAGTCGGCGATTGTGGCGGACATGACGTTGAAGGATTTCGTCAGATCACCGATTTCGTCGCGCTGGGTTTGCGGTAATTCGACATCGTAGTCGCCTTCCGCCATGCGGTTCGCGCCCCGGGACAGTTCGTTCAATGGGTGGATGATGAAGATGTTTTGGCCGACGATGAATACGAACACGGTAATCGCCAAAGCGATCGCCAGGACAATGGCCAAAGCGCCCATCTCCTCGAACCCCACCAGGCCCCCCGGTTCGACCATCGCCAGGGTGTACCAGCCCAAGGGCTCCAAATAGGCCGCCGCCACCAGGCTGGTTTTTCCCTCAACGGTGAGAAAGAAGGATTCGGCCTCGCTGACGCCGGTCTTCAGTTTCGCTATGTGGTGGCGCAATGCCTTGCGCTCCTCGGGCGTTGCCAGCAGCGCCCAAACACCTGATTTCTCGTCGATTTCCTTGCCCAGGACGTTCAGGGCGATCTTTTTCGGATCCACGTGCGCCTGAATGGCGCCGTTGGAATCGATCATCATGGTCGAGAGGCCTTCGCTTTGCTGAGAAACGAAATCCTTGATGAACCGCGTCAACTGAATACCCGTACCGACGACGCCCAGGTTTTCGTTGCCTCGGCGCATGGCGTAGTTGACCCAAAGATTGGTGACCCCCAGGTCGATGTTGTGATCGACATTGAGATTGTAGGGGGCCGGGTCCTTCAGGGTCTTGAAAAACCAGACGTCGTCCTTGTCCTTGGTGGACAGGGTGTCCAGGATCTTGATCTCGACTTCATCGACCTTGTCGTCGGCGTAAAAGAAATGCCCGGTCTTCGCCAGACCGACGAAAAACGACTTGGCGCGGAAGTTGTCGTGGTAGCGCTGCAGTTCCGTTCGTGCCAGGGCGGCGGCTCGAAGATTCTCCTCATTGGTGGCCCATTCCATGAGGAGTTGGGACTCGGCCATCTGCTTGGCTAGTGCCAGTTCGCGCTGGATCGCACCGTTGACCTTCTCCTTGTGCCAGAGCACTTGACGCTCGGCGACGTAAAAACCCAGTTGTTCGGAAATCCGTTCGCCGACGAAACTCAGCGCCCACAGCGCGGCGCCGCCGGTCAGGACGAAGACGCCGCCGATAAACAGGATGCTTTTGCCGCGCAGGCTCTGGAAAAACGGTTTGCGCTGCGTGCGGATCACCTGCACGAGGATCAGGACGACCCCCAACGCGGCACCGATGACGGCGGCGAGCATCCAAGTGTCCTTCCGCGACAACAGGGCGTCCGGCCCTTGCTCGAGCTTGGTATAGGCGATCCGGGTCTGTAGGCCGGCGGCCTGGGTCAGCCGAAGCCGCTCATTGACGGAAATCTTCGCCAGGGCCTTGTCCAGTATGACGGCCAGTTCCGGCCAGTCCTTGCGAATCCCGAAGGCGAGTTCCAGCGTGTAGGGTGTCCGGGCGACGACCGCGACGTTGTCGAATTTCAGCGCCGCGGCGCCGTGTCGGATGGTCGCCGGGGCGCCGACGAAGGCGTCGATGCGACCCGTGGAAAGGGCTTGCAGGCCAGCCGATATATCCCGGTGCGGCACCACCTGCATGTCCGTGTGATCATTCTCCAGGGCCGTTTGGGTGGCATAGCCCTGGACCACGCCGACCTTCTTGCCCTCCAAGTCTACCAGGCTGTAGACACCGGGTTTGTCGGAGCGAATGGCGATGACGTTTGGCCACACCGCATAGGGTTCCGTGAAGCGCAGGAATTTCCGGCGCTCCTTGGTTGGCGCGACGGAAGTAATGACGTCGAGGTCACCATTTTGCACGCGGTCCATAGTGCGCGGCCAGGAGATGGACGGCGGGGGTTGGAAGACGATCCCCAGAATCTCTCCCACGCGATTGATGAAGGCGGCGCTGAGACCCTGCAGCCTGCCGTCACCATCCAGGTATTCGTAAGGTGCCCAGGACCGGTCCGAACCCAGGCGGATGACCGGGTGTGCGTTCAGCCAGGCCCTTTCTTCGCGGGTCAGACCGATCTCGGCGTCGGTCATGCCCCGGCCGTGAAAACGGGTGTCGGGATTGGTAATCCAGCGCGCTTCGATTTCGGCCAGCTCGGCGGTCGTGAGTTGGCTCAAACCTGCGTTTATGTCGGCAAGAAGCGGGGCGTTGTCTTTCGCGATGCCGGCGTGGATGGCGCTGACGAAAAGACGTTCCGGGCGCGGAACGATATCGCCCTGCAGGCCCATTTCCCACAGCACCGCATCCATGACCTGGCTTTCCTGCAGAAAGGCTTCGATTTCGCCGCGCATAAGAGCGTCGACCATGTCCTTGGTCGTTGTGAAGGTCTGAATGCGGGTTTGCGGATAGAGCCGGCGAACCTCCGCTTCCTGGAAGGTCCCGGCCCATAGCCCGAGGGTTCTGTCGCCGAAGGCATTGATATCCGGTGGCGTATCCTGGCCGGCCCGGTGATAGATTCTTGAGAAGGTTTCATAGAATTGCGCCGAGAAGCCGAGCCACTTTGCTCGCTCGACGGAGTAGGATAGACCGGAGTGAATGTCCACCTCGCTGGCCTTCAGACCTTCCAGGGTCTCTGTCCAACTGGTGGGCCGGAACCGCACTTTCTTTCCCGTCTTCTGCGACCATTTCTCCCAGAGGTCGACGAAAAGCCCGGTCGGACGCCCTTGAGCGTTCATGAAAGTGAACGGTGGATACGCCCGGTCCATGGCGATGATCAGGGCGTCGTCCGTTGAGGCGCCCGTCGCCTCGCTGATCCAGCGGCGACCGATGGCCTGCTTTTCCTCTTCGCTGATCTGCGCCATGCCCCGATTGATGAGTTCGAGGGTATCCTTGTCGCCCTCCCCCGTTGCGACAAACCAATCGCTCCGATAAAGGGGGCCGTCGTTGATGAAGGTGAATTCCCCAAGCAATCCGGCTTTTCTCAGGTGAAACAGTGCGGTCGGGGTATCCGCTGCGAAGACCTTAAGCTCGCCGGCCCTCAAAGCCTCGATGACGGTCTCGTAATCTGGAAAGCCAACGATGTTCCCGTAGGGAACCCGTTTTTTCAGGAACCCTTCGACGTAATCGCCTGACAGGACACCAACCCGATAGGCCGCGAGTTGCCGGTACTCGGTGGTGGCGGGAATGCTGCGATGAAAGAAGACATGCGTGTCCGTCTTCCGCAGCGCCGCACCGTAATCGAGAAACTGGTCCCGGGATTTGCTGAAGAACAGACCCGCGTGGGCTTTCACGGCGCCGGAGCCGACCATCTTCAAGGTCTCGTCCCAGGGCGCCGCGACGAAATCCAACGCGACGCCTGTCTTCTCGGACCATAGGCGCCAGTAATCGATGATCAAACCGGCGGGGTCTCCATTCTGGTCCTGGAATTCAAAGGGGACGCAATCGACACAGTAGGCGACGGACAGGCGTTGTTGTTCCGTCGCGCTTGCCGGCTGAACAAAAAAAACCGCGAAGGCAAGTACGGCCGCAATCGCCCAGACACGGAGGCAGCGGCCATCGCCGACGTCTTCTCGGCAAATTGCCGTTCTTCTAAACCGAAACAATTTAACCCCGAGTAATTCCCTGCCGATCGTCAAACTCAACCAGATGGACGAACCCGTAAGAACCCCTTGCGCCTTCAGCTCCGCATTCGTCGAATGCCGGGAATAGCGCCATCACGCCGCGCCATTTCCGCATCTGTGGGTCAGTATGCGGGCAATAGGGCACTAGCACAAATGCCATAGATCAAATGGTCTCGAAGGCACACCACCACAGATATTTTGTCGCGTATGTGAATTCGCTGTTTCCGAGGAAAACGGATCGCCGCCCCTAAGATTCACCAGTATCAATGATCCGAAGGTGTCGCGAACCTGTCCCCGAGCCCCGTGTCGTAGGCGACGCCCTCGGCCGTCAGGGTGACGGTCAACGGGTCGTCCGTGCGGGCCAGGCCCTTGCGGATCAGGGCCCGCCAGACGGCCGGGTTGGAAAAGCCGCTGGCGTCCCGGGCCGAGACCACGAAACGGCCCACGTGCACATGGTCGCCATGCGGCCGGGGCAGGTCCAACAGGGTCACGTCGCCGCTCGCCTCGTCGCGCCGAGACAGCTTTTCGTCCGCCGCCAGGACCTGGGCCAGGGCCAGGGTGCGGAGTTGCAGCTTGTTCAGCTTCAAGGGGTTTTTCTTGGGCGGCATGGCTTGCGGCCTCGCGAATCACTTGCGGAAAATGGGGTGGTCGATTCGGTCGCCGGCCCGGATGCCGAGCTTTTTCACCGTCCCGGCGATGACTTCCAAGACGCCCAGGGCCGGGCCGGCGGAGGCGATGAAGTCCGTGGAATGGGGCTTGGTGTTGCGCGCGATGTTGATGATCCGGCCGTCGGCGCCGATGAACAGCATGTCCAGCGCGATGTAGGTGTTCTTCATCCACATGACCACCGGCCCCGGGGCCTTGAAGTCGAACAGCGTGCCGTGGCCCGGCGCCATCTGCTTCCGCCACATAAGCCCCTGGGCCCGCTGGGCCGGGGTTTCCGCCACTTCGACGCGGAAATGGTGGCGCTCCCCGGCGCTGAGGATGCTGAGCTCATCGGTGCGGAAGACGGCCCCCTCCTGGGCCCATGCGCTGCCGGTGCCGGCAAGAACAACCAACAACAGAACCATGGGCGCGGTGCGGATCGGAAGCATAGTCGAGTATATGTGCCGGAAGCCCATGAGTTCAAAACCTGGATGTAGGCACCGGCACTATCGTTCCAGATAGCGAAATGAAAGAAAAATATGCGAATTTTTACTGGTCACTGGGATTCCACAAACTTATTCTCGGTATCGAATTAAGAATGATTCGCCATTCGAAAACGGCGGACACCGTAGACAGAGAGTACGTAGAGGGGACTACGAACGTGATCCATGCGCTGGCCTTGGCCGCGGGGCTGACCATTCTTTGGTTCCTGTCCTCGGGCTATTTCATTCCCCTTATCCTCGGTCTTGGCGCAGCGTCCATCGTCGGCGTGGTCTGGATCGCGCACCGCATGGACGTCATCGACCACGAAAGCCACCCCGTCCACATGGCGCCCAAGGGCATGCTCTATTTCCCCTGGCTCATGTGGGAGATCGTCAAGGCCAACATGGACGTGGCCATGGCCATCATCAGACCGGAGATGGCGATCCGGCCGAAGCTTATGAAGGTCAAGGCGACCCAGCGCTCGGACACGGGCCGCGTCACCTACGCCAATTCCATCACGCTGACGCCGGGCACGGTGACCGTCTTCGTCGACGGCGACACCTTCGACGTGCACGCCCTCACCAAGGGCTCGGCGGAGGGCCTGGCCACCGGCGACATGGACCGCCGGGTGACGGCGCTGGAGGGCCACGTGGAGCGCGGCACGGAGGGCGTGGGATGAGTGTTTTCGCCGCCGCCGCCGTGGCCGTCCTGGTCTCCATGCTGCTGGCCCTGGTCCGAGCCCTCAAGGGGCCGACCGTTTACGACCGGATTCTCGCCGTCAACACCTTCGGCACCCTGACGGTGATGCTGATCGCCGTGCACGGCTTCCTGGCCGGCCGGCCCGAGTTCCTGGACCTGGCCCTGGTCTACGCGCTGATCAACTTCATCGGCACCATCGCGGTAACCAAGTTCGTGGGCTTCAGGGAAATGGGCTACCCCCTCGAGGACGAACACCGGGGGGATCTGTGATGGAGATGGTCCTCAACATCCTGAGCTGGGCGGCGATCCTGTCGGGCGGCGCGCTGTGCCTGATCGGCGCCGTCGGCCTGATCCGCCTGCCGGACGTCTATTGCCGCATGCACGCGGCCGGAATCATCGACACCTTGGGGATCGGCCTGATCCTGCTGGGCCTGGCCTTCCATGCCGGATTCACCCTGGTCCTGGCAAAGCTGGCGATGATCTTCATCTTCGTCCTGTTCACCAGCCCCACCAGTTGCCACGCGCTCTGCCGGGCCGCCCTTTACGGCGGTGTCCAGCCCGAACACGGCGACGATCCCGGCGGCGCGCCCGTGGAGATGCCCGACAGCGACAAGGAGGCGGCACCATCGAAGACGTGATCATCATCTCCCTGATGGTGTTCATGGCCCTCACGGCCGTCGCCATCGCGCGCATCCACGACCTGTTCGCCGTGGTCATGCTGACCGGCATGTTCAGCCTGCTGGGGGCCGCCGCCTACGTGGTCATGGACGCCGTCGACGTGGCCTTCACGGAGGCCGCCGTGGGCGCCAGCATCTCGACGGTGCTGATGCTCGGCACCCTGGCGCTGACCACCCACAAGGAGAAGCCCTCGCCGCCGCGCAACATCCTCGCCGCCCTCGCCGTGGTCACGGTGACCGGCGCCGTGCTCATCTACGGCACCCTGGACATGCCCCTCTACGGCGATCCCCAGGCCGCCCCGCACCAGCACGTGGCACCCCGCTACCTGGGTCAGTCCGGCCAGGAGGTCGGCCTGCCCAACGTGGTCACCGCCGTCTTGGCCAGCTACCGGGGCTACGACACGCTCGGCGAGGTTTTCGTCATCTTCACCGCCGCCGCCGGGGTGCTCGCCATCCTGGGCCGGGTCCGCAGCCCGCGCCGGCGCCGCGAGGAGGACGAAAGCGCCGAGACGGCCACCGGTGAGGCGGCGGGCCAGGCCGGGGAGCCGCCCGCATGAGACAGAAGATCATTCTCCGGGTGATCTCCAAGTTCCTGATCCCCTATATCCTGCTGTTCGCCCTCTACGTCCAATGGCACGGGGACTTCGGCCCGGGCGGCGGCTTCCAGGCCGGCGTCATTTTCGCCGCCGGGTTCATCCTCTATGCGCTGATCTTCGGTGTCGACACGGTGCGCAACGTGGTCCCGGCCCCGGTCACCCGGTTTTGCCTGGTACTTGGCGTGCTTCTCTACTCGGGCGTCGGTGTCGCCGGAATCCTGTTGGGCGGCAACTATCTCGATTACAACGTCCTCGCAAGCACGCCGACGGGCGGCCAGCACTTGGGCATCCTCTTGGTGGAGGCCGGTGTCGGCATCACCGTGGCCGCGTCCATGATCACCATCTTCTGCACCTTCGCCGGGCGCCGGCCCGAGGAAGAAGAAGAGGAGGTCTGATCGGATGGAGTTCCCGGGCCTGCTCAATTACTGGATCATCATCGTGCTGATGATGATGGGTTTCTACATCGTCATAGCCCACGGCAACCTGGTGAAGAAGATCGTCGGCCTGAACGTCTTCCAGGTCTCCGTGTTCCTGCTCTACATCACCATGGGCAAGGTCTCGGGCGGCACCGCGCCGATCCTGGCCGAGGGCATCACCGCCTACTCCAACCCGCTCCCCCACGTGCTGATCCTGACGGCCATCGTCGTCGGCGTCGCCACCACGGCGCTGGGCCTGGCCCTGGTGGTCCGTATCCGCAACGCCTACGGCACCATCGAGGAAGACGAGATCGACACCCGGGAGGACGAGACTTGATCGCCCAGCACCTCCCGATCATCCAAGTCGTGCTGCCGCTGATGGCCGCGCCCGTCTGCCTGGTGATCCGCCACCCGCACGTGGCCTGGATCTGGGCGGTGCTGATTTCCTGGCTGTGCCTGCCGATTTCCGTGGGCCTTTTGCTGCAGGTCCTGGAAAACGGCGTCATCGTCTACGAACTGGGCAGTTGGGCGGCGCCCTGGGGCATCGAATACCGGATCGACACCCTGAACGCCTTCGTGCTGGTCATCGTCTCGTCCATCGGTGCCGTGGTCACCCCCTACGCGCGGATTTCCGTGGAAAAGGAAATCCCGGTCAGCCGCATCTATCTGTTCTACACCATGCTTTTGCTCTGCGAGACGGGTCTGCTGGGCATCGCCATCACGGGTGATGCCTTCAATCTGTTCGTCTTCCTGGAGATCTCGTCGCTTTCGTCCTACGTGCTGATCAGTTTCGGCAAGGACCGCCGGGCCGTGGTCGCCGCCTACCGCTACCTGATCATGGGCACCATCGGCGCCACCTTCTACATCATCGGCGTCGGCCTCATGTACAACGCCACCGGCAGCCTCAACATCCATGATCTCTCGAAACTGATCCCGGACCTGGCCGGCAGCCGCACCGTGCAGGCGGCGCTGGCCTTCCTGACCGTCGGGCTCGGGCTGAAGCTGGCGCTGTTCCCCATGCACATGTGGCTGCCCAACGCCTACACCTACGCGCCCTCGGCGGTCACCGTGTTCCTCGCCGCCACGGCCACCAAAGTCGCCGTCTACGCGCTGATCCGGGTCACCTACACGATCTTCGGCACGGTGGACATCCTGGACATCGTCTCCATCCGCGATCTCCTGATGACCTTGGCCTTGGCGGCCATGTTCATCGGCTCCGCCGTCGCCATCTACCAGCTCAACATCAAGCGCATGCTGGCCTACTCCTCGGTGGCGCAGATCGGCTACATGGTCTTGGGCTTGAGTTTCGACACGGTCACGGGCGTCGCCGCCGGGATCGTGCACCTGTTCAACCACGCCATGATGAAGGGCGGGCTGTTCATGGCCTTGGGCGCGGTGATGCTCAGGGTGGGCTCCGTGCAGCTCGGCGACATGGCCGGCCTGGGCCGGAAGATGCCGCTCACCATGGCGGCTTTCGTGGGCGGCGGGCTGAGCCTCATTGGGGTGCCGCTGACCGTCGGTTTCGTTTCCAAATGGTACCTGATCCAGGCCGCCCTGGAGAAGGGCTGGTGGTACATCGCCGTGTTGATCGTCGCCTCGTCGCTGCTCGCCGTCATCTACGTCTGGAGGGTCGTCGAGGTGATCTACTTCCAGCCCGCCGGGCCGGCCGCCGCCGAGGCCACGGAAGCGCCCCCGTCGCTGTTAATTCCGACCTGGATCCTGATCGGCGCGGCGGTCTACTTCGGCATTGACGCCACCACCACCCTCGACGTCGCCGTCGCCGCCGCCAAGGCGCTTCTGGGGAGCGGCTCATGAGTATCGAGACCGCCATCGTCGCCGCCATCGCCGTGCCCCTGGTGGGGGCCGTGCTGATCGTGCTGACCGGCGCCAAGGCGAACCTCCGCGAGGGCGTCACCCTGACCACGGCGGTGATCACCTTCGCCCTGGTCGCCTCCATCTTCGACGAGGTGGCCGGTGGGGCGCGGCCCAGCGTTACCGTGCTGGAGATGCTGCCGGGGCTCGGCATCACCTTCACGGTGGAGCCCTTGGGGATGCTGTTCGCGATGATCGCCAGCGGGCTCTGGATCGTCACCTCCATCTATGCCGTGGGCTACATGCGCGGCCACCACGAGATCAACCAGACCCGCTTCTACACCTGTTTCGCCATCGCCATCTCCAGCGCCGTCGGCATCGCCTACGCCGGCAACATGATGACCTTGTTCGTATTCTACGAGGTGCTGACGCTCTCCACCTTTCCGCTGGTCGCCCATTCGGGCACCCAGGAGGCGAAACGGGCCGGCCGGGTCTATTTGGGAATTCTCATCGGCACCTCCATCGGCCTGCAACTGGTCGGCGTGATCTGGACCTGGTCGCTGACCGGAACGCTGGACTTCACCGAGGGCGGCATTCTGGGCGACAAGGCCTCGGCCGGGCTGGTCACCGTACTGCTGGCCCTTTACGTCTATGGCATCGGCAAGGCGGCGCTGATGCCCTTCCACCGCTGGCTGCCGGCGGCCATGGTTGCGCCGACCCCGGTCAGCGCCCTTCTTCATGCCGTCGCCGTGGTCAAGGCCGGCGTCTTCTCGGTGCTCAAGATCACCGTCTACATCTTCGGTATCGACATCCTCGCGGATACGGGTGCGAGCAACTGGCTGGCCTACATGGCCGGCGCCACCATCCTGATCGCCTCGCTGGTGGCCATGACCAAGGACAACCTGAAGGCCCGGCTCGCCTACTCCACGGTCAGCCAGCTGTCCTACGTGGTCCTGGGCGCCATGCTGGCCACTGGCGTCGGCGCCGTCGGCGGCGCCATGCACATCGCCATGCACGCCTTCGGCAAGATCACGCTGTTCTTCTGCGCCGGCGCCATCATGGTCGCCAGCCACAAGACGGAGATCAGCCAGATGCGGGGGCTCGGCCGGAAGATGCCCATCACCTTCATCTGTTTCCTGATCGGCACGCTGAGCATCATCGGCCTGCCGCCGCTGGGCGGCATGTGGAGCAAATGGTTCCTGGCGCTGGGCGCGGCGGAGACGGAACAGGTGATCTTCGTCGCCGTGCTGATGATCTCGTCTTTGCTGAATATCGCCTACCTGGTGCCCATCGTGATCCGCGGGTTCTTCTCCGATCCCATTGATGACGGCCACCACGACCATGATCACCACGACGATCACGGCCACGCCAATCCGGACCAAAAGCCCGGCGACGCCGGCGGCCCCAACGTCTGGAAGATCGGCGGCTACGAGGAGGCGCCGCTGGCCTGCGTCGGCGCGCTCGCCTTCACCGCCTTCGGGTGTTTCGTGTTGTTCTTCTATGCGGACGCCCTATACACGTTCCTGTTGCCCCTGGCCGGAGGAGGCGCTCCATGAGCGAGGGAAACGACACCCGCCAATACTGGCTCGATGACAAACGCAACGTCCGGAAGATCATCTGGGCCCTGGTGATCGTCTGCGCCGGGCTGTTCGTCGCCGACGGCTTCTACCACAAGCACCCCTACTTCGCCGCCGAGGAGTGGTTCGGCTTCTACGGCATCTACGGTTTCGTCATGTGCGTCGGCCTGGTGCTGGGCGCCAAATGGATGCGCACCTTCCTGATGCGCGACGAAGACTACTACGAGCGGGACGACGCGGACGAGAACGGGGACGGCGGCCATGGCTGAGTTCAACCCCGGCCTGATTATGATCGTCGGCGGCCTTCTGGTGCCGCTGCTGCGCGGCCATCTCCGGCGCGCCTTCCTCCTGGCCCTGCCGGTGGCCGGCTTCGCCTATACGGTGGGGCTCGATTCCGGTACCGCCGTCAACCTCGCCATTTTCGGCTACACCCTGGAGGTGCTGCGGGTCGACAGGCTGGCCCTCGTTTGGGGTTACATCTTCCACATCGCCGCCTTCCTGGGCGTGCTTTACGCCATCCATGAAGAAGACTGGCTGCAGGCTTCCATGGCGCAGGTCTACATGGGAAGCGCCGTGGCCGCCGTGTTCGCCGGCGATTTGATCACGCTGTTCGTGTTCTGGGAACTGACGGCGATCTCCTCGGTATTCCTGATCTGGGCGACGGGGACGGAGCGCTCCTTCCGCTCCGGCATGCGCTACCTGATCATCCAGGTGGGTTCCGGGGTGTTGTTGCTGGCCGGCGCCCTTCTATGGCTCGCCGACACCGGCTCCATCGCCTTCGGACACATCGGCATCGAGAGCATGGCCGGCAAGCTGATCTTCATCGCCTTCGGCATCAAGTGCGCCTTCCCGCTCCTGCACAACTGGCTGCAGGACGCCTATCCGGAAGCCACCGTCACCGGCACCGTGATCCTCAGCGCGTTCACCACGAAGCTCGCCGTCTATTCCCTGGCCCGCGGTTTCGCCGGGACCGAGATCCTGATCTACATCGGCGCCACCATGACGGCGTTCCCCATCTTCTACGCGGTGATCGAGAACGACCTCAGGCGGGTGCTGGCCTACAGCCTCAACAACCAGCTCGGGTTCATGGTGGTCGGCATCGGCGTCGGCACGGAGCTGTCGCTCAACGGCACCGCCTCGCACGCCTTCTCGCACATCCTCTACAAGGCACTCTTGTTCATGTCCATGGGCGCGGTTTTGCTGCGCACCGGCACGGTCAAGGGCTCGGAGCTGGGTGGGCTCTACAAGACCATGCCCTGGACCGCCGGGTTCTGCATCGTCGGCGCCGCCTCCATCTCGGCGTTCCCGCTGTTTTCGGGCTTCGTGTCGAAATCCATGATCCTTTCGGCGCTGGGCATCGAGGGCCGCTGGTTCGTCTGGGCCGTGCTGTTGTTCGCGTCGGCCGGCGTGTTCCACCATTCGGGAATCAAGATCCCCTACTTCGCCTTCTTCGCCCACGATTCCGGCCGGCGCCCGAAGGAAGCGCCGCTGAACATGCTGATCGCCATGGGCATCACGGCCTTCCTGTGCATCGGCATCGGCGTCTATCCCGACGCCCTCTACGCGATCCTGCCCTACCCCGTGGATTATCACCCCTACTCGGCGGCGCATGTGATCACCCAGTTGCAGTTGCTCTTGTATTCGGCCCTGGCCTTCACCTTCCTCATGCTGACGGGCCTTTATCCGCCGGAACTCAAGTCCACCAACCTGGATTTCGATTGGCTGTATCGGCGCCTTCTGCCGCGCATGCGCCGCTACCTCCGGCACCTGATCACCGACGCCGACCAGGAAGGCCGGCGCATCCTGTTGGAACTGCTCGGCAACCTGATCCGCTGGGTGGGCCGCCACCACGGCCTCAACGGCGCCATGGCGCGGTCCCACGAGGCCGGCACCATGGTGTTCTGGACGCTCGCCATCTTCCTCGTCTTCCTGGTGTTCTATTTGATCGGCTGAACGATCAGCGTCGATCCCGGATCGGAGGTCCCTGCATGGATGAGGCGGCGCTTGCCCGCGGACTTCACGTCATTGGCGTCGTGCTTTGGATTGGCGGCGTCGGTTTCGTCACCACCGTGCTTCTTCCTGCGGTGGGCCGCATGAAACGCCCGGAAGAGCGGGTCGCCTTCTTTGAAGCCGTCGAGCGCAAATTCGCCTGGCAGGCGCGGGGCACCACCCTGCTTGTCGGGATTTCCGGGTTCTATCTGGTCGAAACCTGGGACCTGTGGGGGCGTTTCGCCGATGCGGGGTTCTGGTGGATGCACGCCATGGTCCTGGTGTGGGCGGTATTCACGGTGATGTTGTTCGTGGCCGAGCCTTTGTTCCTGCACCGCTGGTTCCTGGAGCGCGCGGCGGAAAAGCCGGCCGAGACCTTCCGGCTGATCCAGACCCTGCATTGGGTATTGCTGATCTTGAGCCTGGTCACGGTTTTCGGCGCCGTCATCGGCTCTCACGGATCATGACGCGCCGAATCCCGCCTTTTCACACCCAACCGTGCCGGGCCTTGTAGGCTTCAGCGAACTTGTCGATCTCCGTATCGTACTCCAGCGTCAGACCGATGTCGTCGAGGCCGTTCAGGAGCCGGTGCTTGTCGAATTCGTTGATCTCGAAGGCTCAATTCGCGATTCGTAGGCATTGTGGTAGAATCCCTCTCGATACGCTTTGGGAGTCAGAGAGATGGATCACGAGCGCTTTCGGGACTGGTTCTCGCGTGTCGATGAGTTGACGGCGGCGCAGC
>Ga0209568_1000355_pt1 | contig 15830 bp, 15 predicted proteins | sample WorMetOlspDAHAB2_FD_187406 | JGI IMG/M metagenome (GOLD analysis project Ga0209568, IMG submission 187406) | Marine gutless worms symbiont microbial communities from Max Planck institute for Marine Microbiology, Germany - Olavius sp. DAHAB.2... ...
TAATAGAACAAATTATACTAGGGTGGCACAATCCAAAGCAGCGAGGCTACCTTACAGATGTCACAGTGAAAGTTAACGGAAACGAAAAATCACACAGTCGGATCACGCTATCACATGGCTGTGTGGCTACTTCGGGAAAGCTTTGTGAGAAAAACTTGGTCTGGAGCCGGCGCTTGAAAGTTGACAGAAAACTAGATGACCGAACGTCTGGCGACAGAGTGTTGCAGACTCGTGCAGTATCAGTGTGCTAAAGAATCGTGCTGTGTGTACCGTGCACATAGTCAGTCGGCCATGAGTGACTGACTGAAAAAAATATGTGCTGAAAAAAAGTGAAATTGTTGTCTTTTTTTAATACATGCTGTTGATGATGCAGTGAGTGAGTGTACAGTATCATTCGTGTACAGTAGCATGTGTATGTATGGTGTGTTTTTAATTTTGCAGTGAAATTGTTGCGTAAATACATGGCAAAAATAAAACGTCACGTTTTTGTTTTTGCAGGTGAATCCGTCGCGTCTTCCAGTGGTGGTCGGTGGATTGCTCGATGTGGATTGCGGTGAGGACGCCATCAAGCAACTCATCTTCGTCGTCAAGGGACAGTTCTCCACCGATGAACTGGTTGCCGAGGTCGAAAAACGCAACAGGTCAGCCCCGTGTTTTATTCGTTTTGTCTTTTCATTTATTCAGTGGTGGTTGGCTAGATTGATAATGTTTCCATTAAGTTAGCCTGTGCATGCTCATCCAGTAAGTGAGTAAGTAAATGTTGATTCATATAGCACAATTCCGTGAAATGGGGACACCTCTAATGCGCTCATGTCTGAAAGTCCTAAGTGCTCGCCCACTCGCTCGGTCATTCACTCACTTACTCGCTCGGTCATTCACTCGTTCGCTCACTCAGTCGCTTGCTCACGAAAAATGCGGAATATTCGACAGCCGAGTACACAGGGTGGCCACTCATCTGGAAAACCTGGAAAAGTCAGGGAATTTGAAAGTGGTCAGGGAAAATGGGAAAAGTCAGGGGAGACTGAAATCTGCTTCAGCTTGCAGTTAACATACTAATGACACAAATCTGTTGTCAGTTAAATCAGTTCGATATGCACAAATACCTACTGACTAGACCCCTCAGCCGATTTTTTTTCTTATATTCGGCCGGCTAACACATTTCTTTCGACGGATTTGCGGCTAGCCGCATTTTTTCTGGCGGATTCTCGGCCACCAATTTTTTTCGGCTAATCGGCTAAATTTTTCCGGCGAGTGGCGACTGTATCAGAGCTCAGACCGATGAAGCACGCACAAAGGCTACAAACTTCGGAACTTACGAAACAATTAAAGAACATGGGGCACGGGTTACTCTCTCTACCCAGCCTTATGCTTAATTGCCGTTTTCAAATAAAAGTTCATCGCTGATGCCTTGCTCTACAGTTTACAGATATAATAATTTAATAAATTTAGGCCTATCGTTAATTGTTATTCGTTATTAACCTAGTACAATATCGTTTTATTGTTTCATATTTTAACATACACATGAGATAGAGCGTTACGACTTACGAGACTTCACCTGTCATTATGGGACCCACAGTCGCACAGTGCTAGTGTGCAGCTGTAACGGAGCCACAATGCATCAAGTTTTGAATCCTTGGCTACCTGGCTTGTTTTTCATTAACGTGAAGCACCGACTGTTCACCATAGCGTTAAACAGTATGTCGATAATCTTTGCCTGCCTGTACTGGAAAAGTCAGGGAAAAGTCCGGGAATTTCATGTGGTCTGGAGAGTGGCCACCCTGATTACAGAGATGTCCAAAATTCTGTTGAACATCAAAGAGGCTGTCAATTCCCCAACACTAGCCATAACCAATTCAAACCTTATCCTTACACTAAATCTCACTGGATAGGTTATTGTAACCAGGCTGTTCCTCTGCTTTGCCTTTTCACTTCAGCTTCAGTTTGCAAGTATCACTGGCTGTTATTTTCAGCAGGGACAAGAACGAAGACTGAAATCGAGAAAATAATTACAATCACCGACAACGGTGTGCAGGTGTGACAGGGCAAGATATACCAGGGTTCTTACAGCTCTGGAAATTCTCTAAAACCTGGAAATCTAAGGGAAATTTCTGAAAAACTCTGTGAAAACTCAGTGAATGTGAAATGGGAATTTCTTGCAGATGCCACAACACACAACAAGACAAGTAGGTAACTTGACCTCCCCCTTCCCCCCCCGAAAAAATGTCACGGCTGATTGAAAATATGGAGAAAAAAAGATGACGAAATGGCTGCTGATGTGATTCTTTACATCGACTTTACCACTTTCTAATCGAACGGAAAAAAACTACTCAGACAGTCTGGAAAACTCGGGAAATTTCATTTTCGTTTTTCCAAATTTGTAAGCACCCTGTATACTGCTAACACTATGCTTGTGATTTTGTAGATTGAAGCTGCTGTTGCCGTGGCTGGAGACACGCATCCACGAGGGCAGCGTCGAGCCGGCTACGCACAACGCGCTGGCTAAGATCTACATCGACAGCAACAACAACCCCGAGCGATTCCTCCGTGAGAACCAGTACTACGACAGCCGGGTGGTCGGCAAATATTGCGAGAAGCGAGACCCGCATCTGGCGTGTGTGGCGTATGAGCGTGGACAGTGCGACTTAGAGCTTATCAATGTTAGTCTTTTAGTCTCCGCGTTCCACCATTTTTTCTTGACATTTCACTCTGTGTAGTACGGTTTTTCTTCAGTCCTTTGAAACCGTTTGTCTTCTGGTGGGATGGTCATCTGTCCTGTATAATAATTATAAATGATACCAATGCTGAGAAACTTTTACGGCTCCGTAGTCAGTCGATGCGACTTTGAGCTCTTCAATGTTATCTTCTCCGGGTGCTATGTTAATTAATTAATTTATTTATTTGATTATAATAGAATTGTACATGAATACAACCCCATGTGATGCTCTCGGTTGTAATGTGGGTGACGATCAGCTGATCAGAAAAAAAATTGGACGACGGGGCCACAAAATTTCGGGATAGGGTTAGGGCTATAGGGTTAGTGTACGATTTAGAAATTGTCATGATATTCGTCACCCAGATGACTGACCGGCTGTTCACTGGTTGTTATAAGAGCGACAAAACCAGACCAGATGTTGTCGTTTTAAGAATCGCTTTAAAATGATAATCAAACGTCCGACAGATAACGATCTTAGCAACATTTTGTATTGCATCAAGTGCACTCTGCTTGCTTACTCACATATTTATGGGGTAAAGTATAACTGCATTTAGGTGGCAATTTCTTAAAAGTATCTGATGGATGACGTGCTGTTTACCTATATTTACCTGTCGGTCAGGTGTGCAACGAGAACTCGCTATTCAAGAGTGAAGCTCGTTACCTGGTTCGTCGCCGTGAGCCGGACCTGTGGGCTCAAGTGCTTAACGAGGAGAACGAATATCGTAGTCAGCTGATCGACCAGGTATGCCTACTGTCGATACCTGTTTCAACTCCTTTCAACTTGATGGTCAACATTGGCTGTTGGCACTTTTAAGTTATAATATGCTGGTATTCTGCCTGTTCAACGTGCATGCATATTTTAGCATAAATTGGCAAATTTGTCCACTGACAGTCTGACAATGATTGAAATAAGGCATGTCTTGTAGATTTAGAATTTAGTACAGGGACAATTAACGTTTGAATTAACTTGGTGAATTTAGGACAGTTTAAAAATTTACTAAAATTTAATACCAAACATTTCTATGGCCAATATTCAAGCTGTGAACTTTGTTGAAACAACCGTTGAATGGGAACATTGGCCTGTTGCTGATTCTGACTCTGAATAACACTGATTTGAGTCCGACTTGTCACTGTTGAGTGTTCCTGTGACTGCGATTCTGTGAACACTTGTGATAGTCGAAATTAAACTACTGAGTTTTACAATAAAATTTGTGGTGGGCGGGCACCTTTAAAATTCAGTCAAATTCTTGCATTAAAAAACACTGAACTTTATAAAATCCGGATTCTCGGTCTACGCAGGTCTCGTGTGCATGTGTTGTTTTGTGGTGTGTAGGTGGTGCAGACTGCACTGTCGGAGACTCAGGACCCGGAGGAGATATCGGTGACGGTGAAGGCTTTCATGACGGCGGACCTTCCAAACGAGCTGATCGAACTTCTCGAGAAAATCGTGCTCGATAATTCAATGTTCAGCGATCACAGGTTCCATACACAGCATATTGCACTCTTATGAAACGACAACTTTTCAGGCATTGTGTTTTTGTTTGGAGATTCATTGTATCTAATCGTCGATTCTGTGCGTCAAACTTGGCTTCCTGGTCTTTACACCGGACGGCTCTATCATACCGCACTGCGACGAATTTCCCCAGTTGTCCGATTTTGAGACCTGTCGTCATCTTAGCTCTGCTTTGTCATTTGCCACACCCATCTTTTAGCCCTTGGCGACCGAGCTTTTCCGGTCGCTGCTTCCCAACTGTGGAACACTGCTGCAGAACTTTCATGTCGACGCCATCACTGACTGTTTTTAGGAAACGCCTGAAGACCTATCAGACACATCCCTTCAGTCGTTTCCAACCCAAATGCCCTGTAGTGTCTCTGCAGTGATTTCATCATTTCACGCAATATTATTCTTTGTACCAGTCTGCTTAAAACTACCCTTAATCATTATTTTTGCAACTTCTGAGAACTACACCATTACTTTGGACCTCCGTGAAAATTGGTCTCAACTACTGTGGGGGCATGTGCTCGGTAGTGAAAGTGAACAGCTAACTATAGAATGCGATGGAAAAACAACATTTAAAACACAAGCGGATGATTTTGCCATTTACATTGCATTACATTACATAAATGGTTATGTAAGGCAGCGTAAGTAGAAAACTTACAAAACCACCACACGACTTTAGTATATAGTCATGCGTCTGTGTCACGCTATTGGTATCGCGTGTTCGTAGGAACCTGCAGAACTTGTTGATTCTGACGGCGATCAAGGCGGACCGGTCTCGCGTGATGGAGTACATCAACCGCCTCGACAACTACGACGCTCCCGATATTGCGAACATCGCCATCAGCAGCGAACTGTACGAGGAAGCATTTGCCATCTTCCGCAAGTTCGAAGTTAACACGTCGGCCATTCAGGCAAGTCTTTCTCTTGCAGCCTAACACGATCTTCTCACAGGCATCGCTTTTGCGGGTTTCTATAGCGTGAAAGTTTGCATCATTATGGAACTGTTTTGTTTATGTACTTTTTTTAGTGATTTGGAGTGATTACTAATTTATTCATATATGCAAAACCATAGATATAGACGTAAGATATTCTATGTTCAGTTTAGTTTGCAAAAGATGTTGAAGACTGGTTTGTTTATAATAAAGTAAACGTTTTTTGTTTAATGTTTAAGTTTTACATTAAATATAAATAACGGACAGACAGCAATAGCAACATCTGATATACACAACATAGAATATTTACACATGATAAGTAGAAGGGTGTATTTAACATCTATGTCTGTGATTTTCATGTAATAATAAATTTGGAAATCGGTCTATTTGAGTGATTTTCAAGTAGATGTTGCTCAGCGGAACGGAAATGTCACTGGCTGGACATTGCGATCTGTGGGATCCATGAGATTTTGTTTCCAAATTAATCTTCAGCGATAAATTTTCAGTCTATTTTGGCAGCATAGCCAGACCACTGTGTAACGTGTTGGCTGTCGTCTGTTTGCAGGTGTTGATTGACAACATAAACAACTTGGACCGCGCGTACGAATTTGCCGAGAAGTGCAACGAGTCCGCCGTGTGGAGCCAACTGGCGAGAGCTCAGCTTGCCAACGGAATGGTGAAGGAGGCGATCGACTCATACATCAAAGCTGATGATCCGTCACAGTACATGGAAGTCGTCAGTGTCGCCAGCAAGTCCAGTATGAACGTCTACATTTGTGTCTTTATTTGTTCTAAACTGTCGGTAGCCGAGGTATTCGGGGTCGGTTGGGGGTACTTTGACGTAAAAAAAAACTTCCGTAGATTTTGTAAAGCTTTGGTTCTAAAGCGGAAACTTTGGTATTTAGTTGTATCCTTCATAATTTCTATAGCCTGTTTTTCGAATGCAGTCGAGTACCAGAAGATAACGTATTGGTTTACAAATCTATCTATGTAGCCTCATGGTAACAAACGTATGGTTTTCGAGAAATTTGGACTTGCCGTCAGTAAAAATGCACGCTTATCTTTACTGGCTCTTGTGAGAACTTGCATTAGTGATTAGTGTTGATTGTGTTGTAACAGTATCATAGAAGGCCACCCAGTCTGAAACGTTTTCTGTCGGTTTTTCGGTTTTTGCCATATTAATCGCAAATAAAATGGTTACTTTTCGTCGCAAACTGTATTTGCTGCATGGCTGTTGTGACGCAGACAACTGGGAGGAGCTGGTGAAGTATCTGCAGATGGCGCGCAAGAAAGCTCGCGAGACTTTCATCGAGACGGAGCTCGTGTTTGCGTACGCCATGACGAACCGACTGGCAGACCTCGAAGAGTTCATTTCAGGACCCAACCACGCTGCTATCACCCAGGTATGATGGTTCCCCTTATTCATGCCCAAATTCCATCAGTCATTCGTTAGCGAAAGAATGTTAGCTGCTTTAAAACATCTTTTGAAACATTCATATGAGAGGCCGGACATGGTTTTTGGTTGGGGTTAGGGCAGTTAGGGTTTTTTTCTGGCTTGTAACTGGCCGGGTCTATATTCATTTCCATACGTGATATTCACGGATAATTTGGATTAATAAATGTGCATTTGTTCGACTTATTTCCTGCAATTTCGTCTAGAAAAGTTAGGATTTTTTCTTCTGTCCGGAGAGTGTTAGTAACCCTGTGGCTTATTGTATGCTAGCATAATTGGGTATCTACCCTCGCCGTTCTGCTTAAAGGTCAAAGGGGATGAGCTGTTTCACTATGGACTTTGCGTTCTATGCGTAAATCTTCATCGATTTTCTACTGATGCAATGTACTTGTGCTGTGAAGGTGGCCGATCGTTGTTTTGACAACAAGATGTACGACGCCGCTAAGCTTTTGTACAACAACGTGTCCAACTTTGCTCGACTTGCAATCACGTTGGTTCATCTGGGCGAATACCAGGGCGCGGTGGACAGCGCGCGGAAGGCGAACAGCACCAAAACGTGGAAAGAGGTGGACTGTGTTTTGCTCGGCTTTTTTTCATGAAAAGTGTTGTGTCACTGCACATTTCAAGTTCAAGCCTTCGTTGAAGTCGGTCGTATAGTCGAGTTCTTAAAAGAGTTTTTTGCGTCGCCATTTTGTGGATTATTCAAAACCCAAAAATGCAGGGGTTCGCAACCTGGGGTGTCGGGGCACCCATTTGGGGTGTCAGACGCAATCTAAGGTGTGTCAGAGTTGTTTTATTGGTGACATATGGCAGATGAATGTCCAGAATGCATCTTCTGTTGCCGATGCACTTTAACAGCTAGCGTTTCATGTGAAAAAAAACATGAACTAGTTATTATTTGCAGTGGCCTTATTCCTCGTCCAGGTATTCGACTTCCAGGTGTGTTTGTGTTGTTCCCAGGTGTGTATTTCTCGACGACGTATTTCACCTCCAGGTGTGTTGTGTTGTTTTTTTCAGGTGTGTTTTGCGTGCGTCGACAACGAGGAGTTCCGGCTGGCTCAGATGTGCGGTCTTCACATCGTCGTACATGCCGATGAACTGGAGGAGTTGATCAACTACTATCAGGACCGCGGCTACTTCGAAGAACTTATCGCCCTTCTCGAAGCAGCCCTCGGTGAGTGTTGAAACCACCTTTTGCTGAGATAGGACGCACAGTGGATGGAATGCTGAACTCACAATCAACAGGTCGGGGGTCCGACTCTCACCCTCTGTGCTGTCGAGTGTGGCCCTGAGCAAGCTGCTTATGCACATATGTACGTCTCCAAGCAGTGACTTTTGTACTGGCATGAGCTCGGAATGACTGTCAGACGTCAACCAAGCAACCCCATAGTCCAATCATGGTGTCTGTCCCTGTTTTGGCACACTGCAGGAATGCCAGACGAAGCAGATGCGGAGGATCTTAACAACTTCTCCCCAACTGGGACAACTAGAGGAGACCACTGGGACATCCTCGTATAATGTGGTTGAAGACTGTTCAGTAGGACGGGCGGAAATGCAAGAACCTCTCCCAGAATGAAGCAATTAATGTGGCTCAAAATCGTCCACTCTGCAGAGATTGATGTCTACGTTTGGCAGTCCGCACTCTTAGTAGTGCTGCCAGAAAAGGAGGAGACAAGCTGGAGGTAAACAGGAACACCATGCGATGCACTGGCCACGAGGAGTTGTCAAATGTGTCGAAAACACGTTTGACGGTCGAACAGTGCCTAGGACACGGTTCAACTTGTCTTGTGCTCGTCGTATGTAGTTAGTCTGCAGGGCAAGGCATAATTACCTTTAAATTTCGTAGTGGTATCAGGTTGAAATAATTTCATTTGTTGGGATTTCGTCTACATGTGTATACTGAACACGCGTTTGTATACACACACAACCGTTTTTCTCATGCGAGATGCGGCTTCGACATCGTGTTAAATCTGTGGTGCTTTGTACCAGGTCTGGAGCGTGCACACATGGGCATTTTTACCGAGCTGGCGATCCTCTACTCCAAGTACAAGCCACAGAAGATGCGGGAACATCTGGAGCTTTTCTGGTCCAGGGTCAACATTCCGAAGGTCGGCGGACGGCGTCACTGAAATTCTGTTTTTAGTCGGACTTATCCAATTTCCGTTTATTCTTCTTTGTGCGTCTGCTACTGTTGTAAACAATGGTTGGTGATTTATAGCTGAATTTTTTTATCTTAGCTGGTGTCTGGCTGAGAACCAAGGAATTGGGAGATCAGCGCTACCATATGAGCAGTTTTGCTAAATACTTTAACGTGGTTGTTGTCTGGAAACAACTGCCATGCAACATTACATCTGCAACATTCTGCAAGATTTTCTGTAGTTGTCTGAAGACTCATCTTTTCCCGACTTTTTGAAATGCCTGTGAACTGACTTAAATGTTGTTACTATTGGACACATCTTATCCCGTTGTCATACACATTGAGCATCAGCAGTCTTTCGGTACTTCTGGCTCCTGCTGCAGCCTCAAACGTTATTGCTGCATCCATCAGGAGCAGCGACCAATCACACAAGAACTTCAGACATCATGTCACTGTGTGTACCTCTGTTGTTATTGTTGTTGTTTGACCATGGTGCCTCAAAAATTACAAAAAAAGTTATACAACTGTTTGGCAGTGCACCCTACTCCAGCCAGTTGTCGTCAATAAAACAAGCAGTGGAACAGAATTCAAAGTCGTTGTTATTATTGTTAGTCACCATTGTTACTTACTTTACTTACCATATACGATTCTGTAATAAATAAAGCCCAAATTCCACTTGGTTCATCACGTCTTGACATGACACGTTCGACGTGTCGAGCCTCTGTATTTTGGCTGTGTCGAGCTTGACTGGCTGGACACGTCAAACTTGTCGTGTCGAGACGTGACGTGACGAGCCAAGTGGAATTTGGGCTTAACCGACTGTTGAATATTCATGCATGTGGCGAGTAGGTCCTGCGTGCGGCCGATCAGGCCCACCTGTGGGCGGAGCTTGTGTTCCTCTACGACAAATACGAAGAGTACGACAATGCCATCATTACGATGATGAACCACCCGACGGACGCGTGGAAAGAGAGCCACTTCAAGGACGTGATCACGAAGGTCGCAAACATCGAGATCTACTACCGCGCGCTGCAGTTCTACCTGGACTACAAGCCTCTTCTTCTCAACGACCTTCTGCTGGTGCTGACGCCACGCATGGATCATACCCGCGCCGTCAACTTCTTCCAGAAGGCCAGCCACATTCCACTCGTCAAGCCATACCTCAGGGCTGTCCAGGTAATCACTGGTACACCTGTAGCTGTCAAAGTAGTTTTCACCTGTTGCCACGTTGTTGTTCTGATTTACACCGGGTAGTGGTCCAGTTGTCGAAATCAAAACATCTTCGGCAACTGTCTTTGTCGTTTCTGTACAAGTACTGTCATCGTTATACAAATATACCGATTGATTGATACAGATTTTTCATTATTTACTCTGAGGTAATCAGAGAAATCTCGCTTTGTTTCCTAATCGTGGTGCGTGGTAATTTGCTACAGTGGTTGTAAGAAGGTCATTATGGGCTTGCTGATAATATGAAGATCGTTGGGCCAGTTGCGTGAACGTCACTTAAATTTGAGTGACACTTGTGATAATTTTTCATCACGCATTGCATCATGTTGACCGTCATTGTATGTGCGTTTTACAAACGAAATGAGGAAAAAACGTCAGCTTACCACTGTTCAGTTTGTAAAACGCGTACAAAATGACGTTAAAGATAACGTAATGTGTGATGCGAAGTGATCTTAAATTTAAGTGACGTTCATGCCACCTGACCTTCCTTAAGTTTGTGAAGTTTTTAAAGGCTTCCTGAAACACGATTCGGATAATGTTATTGGGTTGCACTTCGGTCCAAGCTGTAGCATCTGTTTATAGTAACACTGTTGCGAGACGAATAAATGATGGATGACGACATTGATTATGATTGTCAGCTGCGACGATGAAGTACTGATACCATTCTGTGCAAGGCCGTAGCCAGGAATTTCATTTGCGGGAGGAGTTCAGTATGGGGGGAATGGACAAACGAGCCACGAGCGAGCGGGGATGGACAAAATTGTTTGGAATTTTTGCTTTGAAATGGTGCGTTTTGGTGCATACTTGACTGCATTTTGACTCTACATACTTGATCGAATTTGTTTCTCCAATTTCGGGGGCAGTTTGAACCCGCAAAACCGCCCCCTAATTGTGCCCATGGTTCTGTGACAGAACCACAACAACAAGGCAATCAACGAGGCGCTGAACAACCTGCTGATCGAAGAGGAAGACTACCAGGGCTTGCGAGCATCCATCGACGCCTTCGACAACTTTGACAACATCGCGCTGGCGCAGCGTCTGGAGAAGCACGAGCTGATCGAGTTCCGACGCATTGGCGCCTACCTGTACAAGGGCAACAATCGCTGGAAGCAGTCGGTCGACCTTTGCAAGAAGGACAAGCTGTTCAAGGTGCGACACTTGATCGTGGTGGTCTGGTGGTAGCGTGTTTGCTTGCCTGCGGAGCGAGAGGTCCCTGGATCGAACCCGCGCTGCTGACAAGTTTCTGTGTTTTTCACGGAAATCACTGCGATACGCAGTTTTTGGCATGGGCTGCACACTTACTGCGGTGCCTAGATCGACTCAACGTTCCGCCCTCCAAGGGATGGTAAATGAGTATCAACCTCATGGTTGAGTAATAACACATGGCGATGGGTGAATGTTCGGCCTATAGCAGCCTATACAGGAGGACTCGAAGTGTGCCACTTCGCTTGGCGTTTGAGTTGGCAGCCACCTGGCGCTCACCAACTTTCTCTCGGATGACACAAAGTGAACTCTAGCAAATGGATTCATGTTGTAGATGATAGCACTGTAAGTATCGTCCCGTGTATTGTTATTAGTAGTATGATGTGGTCGGGTAGCAGGCAAACCTTGCGAGGCATTTTCTGAACCTTGGAACCTGCATATAAGTAGAAGACTACCCACCATATTGCGGACATCTATGATGTCGAGTTTGTTTCGTTCGTGCAGGACGCGATGCTGTACGCGTCCGAGTCTCGAAACATCGACATTGCAGAGGACCTGATTGCTTGGTTCCTCGAGGACAAGAACTACGAGTGTTTTGCGGCATGCCTGTTCCAGTGCTACGACCTGCTGCGGCCGGACGTCATCCTGGAGCTGGCGTGGAGACACAACATCATGGACTTTGCCATGCCGTACATGATTCAGGTCATGCGCGAGTACACCGGAAAGGTAATGAATTTATAGCTTCATGTTGAACTTTATTTGGCCTCACCTGTAATCCGACCCGACATGGCTCAGAGCCTAAAACATGGCCAAGCCAGGATCAGGGTGGGGTTAGGGTTTCTGTGGCTAGGTTTAGGAGTTTTATGGTTAAGAACGGGGTTAGAGTTAGTTCTGGCTTGCAGCTTGTCAGGTCAGGGCTCTGGATGGAGCTGGGCTGGTCTGGATTTCAGGCAAAGCCAGTTTATTTTGCATAAATGCAGCAAAAACGAAGTACAAACTGACAGCTATAAAACTAATATATTGGCAATAATATTAATATTAACGTTAAGAAAATGGATTAAACTGAGTTAGAATACGATAGTTAGCATTTACACTGTATGTGGTGTAAAATTGATGAAAAATATGACGAATATTGAGGCATGTTAGACAGTTGCTGAGTGACAGTGTTACTGGAGTTAATCATCTTGAGCCGAAATTTCATTCGTTTTTCTCTTTTTATGGTTTTTATGCATGATTGCAGGCATATTTTGTGAATGGCTCTAATGGAGTAATTTTCTTGTAAACCTTTGCTCATCGTAAAATCAGTTGGTGGCAGTGTACAGGCAGAAACGATGGAGAACAGTAAATTGTTAAGTTATTGTTTACTTGCTCTGAAGAGCGATATTTGTCGTAGATAATTAATGTTGCAGTTTTTGACTGAATTTGACTAGATTTGAATTTTCACATTATCGCTCGAATCATTTGCTGTGCATTTGTATTCAGCTTGTATGCATCGGCAATAACAGACTCATCATTTTAACTTTGTCACCTAGATTCGTTCCTTTCTTTTTTGCTCTTCAATGCCGCTGATCGTGGCCAATTTTCCTACGAAATTGTCCCATTGTTCCGGTAATTTGACAGTCGCAGTGCGACTCTCTCTACTTTCAAATCCAGACTTAAAACTAATCAGTTTTCTACTGCTTTCTGCTTGACTTACCTGTTCCGCCAGCGCCTCTATAGCCGCCTAACGGCATTACAGCGCTTTATAAATTTTGTATTGTATTGTATGTGGTGATGTCAATGTATAGCTTATGTGTCGCTTGTGTACTCGAAGGTGGATAAGCTGGAGCAGTCGGACGCTGTGAGGTCGGAGGAGGAAGCCAAGGCTACCGACAAACCGCTCGTTTTTAGTAAGAACCTTTATTCCACGTCTGTGCCATCTCAGCTGTTCTGACCGTTTACTTTTCGAGTGCCATCCATTCAGCTGAAGCAGATCACTTGAGTTACACTGCTTTCTGTACCATGGTGTATCGAGTTCAAACTGTGCTGAATTATGAACTCAGTTTTCTATGGCAGATACCCAGCTCTCTGACCATGTGGAATGGCATGTAATAGGCACACTACATATGCACTGGATGATGATGATGATGATGTTGATTCGGGTGTCAGACTCCTACCAGTTGGTCACAGTTGTGAAAGAGTTAGCGTTTATTCGTTCATCGTTGGCGGCGTGGCTCAGTGGTAAGGGCGTCGGTCTCTGACTGGCGGACTCTCCCTGATATGCGCCTGATCTATGGTTGACGTGTGACCACTTTGTGGGTAAGGCGTCCGCTATGGGTCAACCAACCAGCCCAACTCAGCCTCCTACCCTCTGTGGGACGGGGAATGAGTAATGTATCGGTAGCTATATGGATGAAACTTTTAGCAGCAGTTTCGCCCTCTAGCGAATGCTTATACGAAGGAAAGGCAGATGTGGTGTATTTGCAGGTAACTCTGTGTGATCCACATCTGAGCGCTTAGTGGTCGAGATACTGACAATAGGCGCTATACAAGTCCGCTTCCTTTCCTTTCGTACGAATGGTAGCAACGTTCACATTTTCGTCCTTTTTCTTGTGTGGAAATTCAATTTTGTCATTACATATGCGTGTTGGCACACGTGAAAAATATTGAATTTGAAGTAATTCGATCAGCGCTGTGCATTGACATTGACAACTTGTAGGCAAGATTATGACTGCAGTTGCGTACGCTCGGTTTCTGAGGTTACCGCATTTTCCCATTTGAAGAAGAGCTAATTTGACAATCGCAGTGGAAACAGAGAGGCAGTTCTTATCCTGAAACCCTGTTAGGGTTAGGGCTAATATGGTTGGTTAGGTTAAGGGTTGTTATAGTTAGGAATAGGTTTATTGTTAGTTCTGGCTGTTTCCGGGCTCCAGGCTGGGCCAGATTTTTGCCACAACGCGAAACTTGATGAATTCTGTGGTAGTGTCACCGGTATGCAGTATTATGAGTATTAATATCATCAGCGTTCTTATTATTTTCTCCACATTCTTTGTTCCCACTGTTTAAAACATTATCGGTAATATTGGCTATCGTCATCACAGCTGAACTGCCATTGATACAAGCGCTTGTATTGTAGTATTTGTGTTTTTTTTATTGTGGTGTATTTTTTTGTTCTAGACTGTCTTCTTTTTTGTATCTATTCATCATGTATGTACTAATCCAGCCTTTCGCTGCAACTCAATTAAACCGCTGATTATTCGCAAAAAGAGATTATTGTGGCATTCTTCACTCGAGTGACAATTGCACGTGTGTGCTGTGTCTTGCAGATGAGCCGCAACTGATGCTGACGGCTGGACCGAGCGCCATGGTGTACGGTGCCGCTCCGCCTGGCATGTATGGCACCTACCCGCCGTCCACTATGCCTGGCTACGGAATGCCGATGCAGTAGTGGGGCGGGGCCACGAGCCGGCTGGCTGGCTGCCTGGCTAATCAGAGACTTGTGTTGTGACTCGTGTAGTATTTGCCGTGCGGACTTGCATTTTGTCTTGAGCACCGAATGGAACATTGCTGTTCAACCTTATCTGATAATAATTGATGATAATAATAATAATGATGATGATAATCTGATCTGTCCTGTAAGACTGTGTGCTCTGGTGATAGCTAAATCACCTTTATGTATATTGCAGGAGATAGTTTTTTTTTGTGTGTTCCACGAAAAAAGGCGATGCGGAATTTCTCTGGAGTGGTGCCGAGACGGTGTATCGAGTTGAATTTGTGACAGAAACGAGACTTTTGACAAAATACTGTCGGAAGAGGGCAAAACTAAATGCAGAACAAATTTGCAGAAATTACAACATATTTTTTCTTGTGTTTATGTGGGAAACAAAAGATTGCGCAGAATTCATCTTAGTCTCACTAAGACTAAGCAAGACTAAAACTACGACAGAAATTACTCGACAAAGGTCGACAAAATTTTGTATATGGGTTAAAATTCGGTGCACAACACAGGCATTCCGTTTGAAAATCTCTGCTGTTTGTTGAATTTTTCCCTACAGAAAATATATACTATGGTGTACACCTACTGTACATCATGAGCAGACATTCTGAGGAATGTACGTAAAAACCAAAAGTTGCATATTTTTGCTGGATTTTTTTTCTGCATAATGGTGCACTCGCACACACACACACAAGCAAGCTGTAGTTGAACATAGCAAAAGAGCGATATTTTCGTGCGTCACAAAGTAACAGAGAGCCACAATTTCGCGTCTTGTGTTGTGTGTGCAAAAGATGTTTCGATCGACTTGCGAGCTCTGTCATCTCCGACGCCTCTGCATTTGCTGTTCGCATTCCGCCGTCTGCGTCAAAACCCTTGACAGTGGCGGCCTTTTTGGAGGCATGGCTCCCAAATTTTCAGATTTGCCGCCCCATTTCTCCCCAATTTGAGTGTCACTATTCACTAGTTTTGAAAGCCCGCGGCTGGGTTAAAGGGCAGTAAAGCAAAGGATAGGAGGCGAAAGAACAGGGAAAGGGGAGGCGAGGGGAAGCAAATCCCAGACCCCCGGCTGGATTAAAGGTGAGGTGCGGGTGAAAGTGTACGGGAAAGGGACGCGAAAGTAAGGGGGGAAAATTGGCAAGGAAAATGGCGGAGGGGAACGAGCGGGAGAAAGAAGGCGGAGGCAAAATGG
>Ga0209568_1000356_pt1 | contig 15817 bp, 12 predicted proteins | sample WorMetOlspDAHAB2_FD_187406 | JGI IMG/M metagenome (GOLD analysis project Ga0209568, IMG submission 187406) | Marine gutless worms symbiont microbial communities from Max Planck institute for Marine Microbiology, Germany - Olavius sp. DAHAB.2... ...
GATTGAGAGTTATGATGTCCTATGATTATCTTATAATCAACATAAGTCAATTTTCGAAATTCATCACAAGAGATCATAAAGTTATGATCATAAACAAAAATAGCAACCAATCACAACTGCTAAAAACCCATTGTTTACATTAAGAATGATGGATCAACTGATTCGAAGAAGTTCAATGATATAAAACACTTTTCACTGTCCTCTTAACATAAAAAACGCGTAGTTAATGATGTAACAACTGCAATGAAAACCTTTAGAGCTGAGCGGCTATATGGTATTCGATATCGAGTACTTGATCGGGAAACAAACTGGGAGCCTATAATACATGCTGTGTTTGTGTTTAAATTGTTTTGTGGTAACATATATACAATCAGAAATTTTATGACTGGAAATGTGTGATCATAAATTTGTCATAACTAAAGGTCACAAGATTTTTTAAAAATGTGGCCCTTTCCAAATTTTCATTCATGTTGTTGATCTGCGTTGTTTGAAGTATTTGTCAGTGTGTATTTCTTGCTTGCTTATTTATATGTTAATCATTTAATACTTTTGTCTATGATCATGCATATAGTTATGAATATATTTGGCAACTGGCTAATTCAACTGTGTTTTTTATGCTTTCTTTTAATTTCAGGACAACTATAATCATGCATTCACCTTGTTGATTCATGCCGTCTCTTGCTCACTGTTCTTGTGTTACTGTTCTCATGTGGTTTTATGGCTAATAATAATTGCATACAAATCAGCTTAGCGGGTAATAGCCATTGAAGCATTGACTGAAAATTGAGTGATTAATAGTTTTTCAGTTTGCGAAAATATTTTGTTGCAGGTTGTATTCTATTAGAAACTTTGTTTTTATAATTTTAGTCTATGTTCAAACGCATAAGTACTTAGGAAGTAGTGCAGTAGGCCTATAATATTACCTTTGTTGATGTGTTTTTTGCTGAATCTGTCATGTATTTAGTGTGGCAGACCTGCATTCCTGATCTCTGTGTGTGCTGTGTTAATTTAGTTGTATGGCAAGAGTCTTTTGGAGTTTTCATTTGGCAGTGAAAGTTCATTGGATGCAATTCGTGTGGTGTGTGAGTCTGTGACTGAGATAAGGTCTGGTCTTATGTCAGACTCTACAATGGTACAGTCTTGTCATTGGAATCTCAAGTTGACTGCCTTATGTACTTGGAGAGCATTGGCTTCATATGCTGAACATGCCGAGAATGATGTTATACATTCCATACCCGAATCTGATGTCATTCATTCTTTGCCACATTGGAACTTCACCTTCTATTTCTGTATTGTGATGCACAACAAGTGGACAAAATACCTTGTGGAGGTACTCAGTGAGTTGTTCACTGATATTTGTGTGTGTGTTTGTGTGTTAGTTTCTGCATGTGATCTGATGATGCTTTTATGGCACTGTAAATCAGATTATTATTATTATTATTATTATTAAATATGTGTAGTTTTTTTGTAAGATGACTTCATTTGTTGTATAGGTAACTGACAGTTGCATGTGTTACATACTTCCTGGCAGTACCATTTCATCTTTAGAGCATTACATGGTTTTATCAGTGTATGCAGTTTGCTGACCATCAGCAGTGCATGTGTTTGTGTGAGTGTGAATGTGCAATTGACTTGCTTGACTTGCTTAGGTAAGTTGTAAGTGGATTGGCCAACCTTCTGCAAGCACCTGAAGGAAAAATATTAGCACTGTCCCATCTCTGCAAAAGTTGTAAAGCCGGGAAAACAATCACCATAATTGTCATAGTCTCAAGAGTAATCCGATCATTGAAGTTAGTAGATATTTATCATTTAATCAGTTGCATTCTCTAACCTGTTACACTTGATGTTATTTTATCATATTAAAGTATTCTGTTTTGCAGATATTAAACATTTCATATCATTCAACGGCTACTTTGTTGTTCACTAAACTTTGTGAATTTTTGGATCATGGTATAGAGAGTATAGATGTTCTGGCAGTAGCTGACATAATGGAATTTCTGTGTATTGTTGAAAACAACTTCCTTGTTGTCGGAGGAAGCCATGTGGACAGAACCCTGGTAGAAGTGTCAGAAGATTCATTGTGGTGGTGTATTCTTGATCACCTGCTAGACCACATCTGTAGCCTGCCATCCCTGTCTCCACTGATTGTCAGCAGAATGGTTGTTTGCATGATGAACATTTTGGCAACTCTTGTCGGCGTTCGAGATATGCTGTTGATCGATCGTGCTTGCCTCGATGAGTTGCATTCCTTGTCAGTGTTTGAGCAACAAGCTGCCGATGTTGATGCACCATCAGGGAATGTTTTCTGCAAAGTGGCATCAAAGTTACTAGAATATCGTTTAATCAACCTTCCACTTGTTAGTGTGCATTGTGAAGAGTTGACAGATTTTTCATCACAGGGGGTTTGCAAGGTTGTGGACATGCTGAAAGCGATGTGTCGCAGAATTGCTGCAGACGAGTTGTCAGACATTCTTGCTCACGGACAATGTCAGCAGTTAGTTGGGGTGACATGGCTTCACCCATTTGTCATGTGGTCAATTCGTCAAAAAATCTTCATACATTGCTATCACAAATTATCGATGATTTGCCAAGATGTAAGCATAAGTGATAAACTTGTGTCATTATGTGACACTTTAAAGCCACTTGCAAATGACATTGATCAGTTGACAGCCACATCAGCCAAGCTTCAGGAAGATCCAAAATATCAGTTTGAACGGAACCTTTTCATTATCAGACACCAGCTTGATGGCAGCGAAGGTGACTAGACTTTTTGTATTTTATAAAATCTGTCAGTTTGAAAGCAGTTATGTCGAAGTTGATACAGTTCTTGGTAACAAAGTCCCAGAAATTGTATTGAGTGCGGCAATATTCCTCATCTGCGTAGTATGTAAACTTTCTGTCACATGACAGGAATGTGCTTCAATTATTGCTTTTTGAAGTTGCACATTTATTTAGAACCAGTCAACACTGGACTTGTGCCATCATTTCCGTTGAAACTGAGATGTGACATTCATTTCTGTCACCTCATGCAGATTGACGTAGAGGAATTGTCACAAAACTAATTAAAACGTTTTTATTTTTTCCAAACACCCTGTAGTACTATTTGTATGCCCTGACCATTTCTGCCAGTTTGCATTGGCCTGGTGGTGACAGGTTCAGTTTATAGTTTTATTTAAGTAGCCAGTTTATGTCTGAATGTGTGACTGTAACAGATTGCTTTGATTGGCTAATAAGCGCTACAGATATTAGCATTCTTAGAGATGACAGGTATTTTTTGCCATATTCTATTTATTAGCTCAATTCTTATCAAGTTCTTTTAACAGACAATGCATCATAAAACTATTTCCTGCTATATTTGTTAAAAATATAGAAATGCATTTTTTGTATTGAATTTGCTATGGTTTCGATGAAACTTTGTAGTCTGTGTGTTAGTTAGTAGCTTTTTATTTTTGCACATGCAAAGGAAAAATACAACAGAAATAAAAGTAACTACTTGTGATATGTCAGATATTTGAAGAAATTGTACAGTGAGTTTTGTTTAAAACTATCATTACTGTTGTTAGAATTTGTGTGAGTTCTGTGTAACAAAGTTATTTGTCTTCGTTTTTGTTGCAGTAATTGATTCCATATTGCTTGTAGTTTATTTAAGCAATTAATTTATAAAATTAATTTATTAAAGAGCCATAAGCTGCAATTTTGCACAGGGTTGTCACTGATATATATTCCAAACCTTTGTTTGTCAATAGTTTTACTCTCTGTCTGTCATAGGTGGTCAGACTGCATTCTTAATCATGCAGTAGTCTTTGACATATCTGCTGATTCTATTCTCACTTTGATATCGACTGGTAAGACACAGCAACTTAGTATGCAGCATTATCAAGCAGACCAACTTAAAAAGGTAAGAAAAAGGTGAACTGCTTAAATATTATGTATGAGTATTGTTACTGTTATGGTGGATTCTGGTGATTGTAGAATAACAACAGGTTATTCAGAGTAGTATGTTTCTAAGGTTTGACAGTTTTTTGTTGTTGTTTTGTAGTTAAAATAAAGTTTTTGTAGGCTTTGTATTTAAAATAAACTTTGGTAGACTTTGTAGTTAAAATAAATTTTTCACTTTCTACATGTGCATTGTTGGAGATATCAGTTCTGTAGTTTATTAAATGGTTAGCACTTCAGCATAAGTGTCTATTTCAGTGTGTATTTATTACTTTATTTGCATCAGTTGTCATGATATTGTTTGTAAGTAACTTATAGACTGCATGTACGTAGGCAGTTGTTCGGATGTTTAAGAAGACGTCTTTGGAAGAACGAAACAAAATCCTCGAGTCTTTGTATGTGCATTCAGTATCATCAAACAGTGTTGAATGTCAGAGTTTGTTGACCACTGGTGGATTCTTTGAGGTTGATGTTGAGCAGTTTTCAAGTCAGCTTCTTGTTGCTGTTAACTGCTTGTCGAGCGATGACGCAGGCATTGAAGCGGTCAGACATGTGCTGGTTTAATTCTGTCTGCATTTCTGTCACTTTGAGTCTTTAGCTTCATTTATTTAGCTTATTGAAAAATTTGTAGCCGAAGCTGATAAAAGCTGTTTTCAAGTCATCATAGAAATCCACATATTAAAACAGCCAGCGATTGATAAATAGTTCTTGGTGTGTACGGAAGTGTTTTATGTGATCATTATTGTCTTTCTAGTCGTTTATTACGTAGTTTATAAAGAAGCAGTAGCAAGCCACTCACACACATGCGTCTCTTGTCACTAAGCAGTATAATTTGATATTGTTAGATGGGTGGTGATGCCATGAAGCTAGTAAAGTTACATTTGGTCTGACGTCGCACTGGCCTCATCAGACTTTTCGGTTTATACCACCTACGGGTTCAGAGACTCAAAGGTCTAAGATAGGGAGGTGAGCACGCGTGCCTGTGGACTGTGGCACCTTTACTACTACGTTGATGGTACAGTAAGGACATCAACTATGGACTCCACAGCTTCACTATTTCGTCACCTGTGAGCTGTAACTTGCCTCCTACATAATTCCATGATCCTGTCATATCTGCCATAGACTGAAAACGTTTCTGATCTGTCAGGCTTTTGGGAAAGATTTGACAGCATTCTCGTAACTGCTTAGGCTGTGACAATGCGTTTTAAAATCTTCTAAATCAGTTCAACAAACTGAACTGAATGCTATGTATATTGTTATTATTGTCATCGTTGAATCTGATTTTCAGGCGGCGGACACCATTTCCTTCCTGGCCCTGATGCAACCTCTGGACGTGGTCGTCAAGCTGGTTGACAGTGCAGTCCAGAGCCAAGGCCATGTTGAATGTGTTGCAAAACTTCTCCGTCGGCTGCCAGCACTTTCACTGATTGCAGGTGCTGATGGTCTCTGTGCACTGCTCGACAGATTACAGCAGCATATCGTCTCTTGTTCACCACAGATGTTGCATTGCATCACCAGCTTCTGTCGCATGCTCTTGGTGAATACGAACATGTTGGTTTGCTTATCTCAGTGGCTTGGTGGTTAACAGTTACTGGTGTGTAAGTGTAACTTGGCTATTCTGAAGCAGATAATGCAAACTGTTCCTGAAAACAGTGAACCGCTATGTACATTTACGTCGCAAGCAAACAGTCTTCAATTTTCATAAAATTTTGCACTAACAATGCAACGTCTAATTGCAAATATACAGCAGTCTTGCAAGGCCGCACAAAAGAAAGTGCAGTTGACTGTAGTCGTAGGCACACTGTCAACACTGCAAAACATCAGTGTTTATGAGCTGGAGACATTGTGCCGCCAGTAGAATTAAAACAAGCTGGACAAGCCACATCCTGCACCACTTCAGACTTATTACTTGTTATGTGACACAATTTCAGTAATAAATTAAAAGTGTCACAAATCATGTCACATGCATTCATTGTGTCTTGAACTTTTGAACTTTGGACCCAAAATGTTGCCTTAGCTCATGACAGCCATCATCAACAGTATTAAAATTTTAAAGAAATGGATGTGTTAATAAAAAACATTTATTCATAAAATATTAATTTCAGATTGTTTTGTTTTGTTTTCTAGGAGAATTCTTGCTTATGCAGTCCACATGAACTTTTGCGCATCTGCATCTTTCCATATTTGCATCAGCTGTTTTCAGTTGTTGACGGTGTTCCACATTTCTCAGTCATGTCCACGTCAGTCTTGACGCTACTGGTGACTGTCATTGGTTCATTGCAAGGCTGTGACTGGCTGTCACTTTCACTGTGCGAACCCATTCCATTGTTGCTATGTATTTGTCGGATGGTTAATGCAAGCAGATGGGACACTGGCTCAAGTGGTGCTGTAAGAGAACAGGCTGTTCTTGTGATGAACAAGTTGGTGCAGCTGCTGCACAGACATGCTGATAATGTTTCACGTAAGCTTTCTGTGTGTGTTTCGTATTTATTTATTTATTTATTTATCTAATTTTTTAAATGCAGATTTTAACATTAGCAAATCATTGTTCTCAGTGTTTTAATTATTTATCATTAGTCTTTAATTAACCCAATAAATATATGTGGTGCTTAAACTGGGACAGTATTAGTAAGCTGTCTGGCATGTGAAAATGTTCGTTGTTGTGTGGTAACGTGCAGATGTGTCAAAACTTTGGTTACTGGAGAAGCTAAGCAATTTGCATTGGACTCTGCAATATCATTTGCTTTGTTTGCTTGACAGATGCTTTCCACTGGTATTGTGCTGTCAATTTCTGTGAATACATGGGACGCATGCGTTGTATATTTGTATTTTTACTCACTGTTAATGTGCAGTAATTATCAGATTGGTCAAAACCGTTAGTTGTCATAAAGTTATTGGTATTTATACTAAAATATGCATTACAATGTTTGTTTTACTTACTGGAGCTAGTCTAACAAACTGATATGTACTATTACTTGAGTATTATTTTACAGACAGGACACCATTCTGTTTAACATACAGTGTGATTTAAATTACTAGTCCACTGTCACTGTTATTTGATAATGTTTCGTGAACATAGCACTATATGTTGGGAATAATTGATCACATAATATCACTTCAAGCAGAAGTAACTATCTGTAGGTCTGGTGGCTATCATACATGTTTAACTGCATACAGCTAGTTAATTAGTTCATTTGTGTTATACTAATTAATTTTTCCTTTCATGCCAAGTTGGTCTACATATTTGTATACGTTCTAAATTACTGTTCTATTTGCACTTAAAGTAATTTTAATAGGAATGAACAAAGTGTCTGATATGATGTGTATGAGATATTTCATTTCTTGCAGCGTTTACCAAGTACATTGCATTCAGTTATCAGTCTTTCTGAGAGTTATGAGGTGGAGTTTCGCGATGGAACTGGTGGTGCGTTGCATGTTGTTTTTCAACTGTTGTAATACATTAGTGGGATCTGAAGCAACCTTTTTGACACCGATGCTTTGAAAATTGCTGTCATTATGTTATATTTTCATTACAGTCAGTCAATAGCTCATGAGCATTGTGATGCTATGAAACTGGCTTCTTCGTAGTTACGTTGGGTTGATTTAACGTTGCTACTGTTGGTTGCAAGAAGTTCATAACGGTAGTTTTTTTTTACAAGTGTTCGAGTAAGTAAGAAAATGTGTATTGTTAACTTCTGGTGAGAATCAGGGCACACGCTTGTATGTCTTTTTTACCTTTTACTAATTCTAATTTTTTTAAATAATTTTTTTCAAGTTTTATTTTAGTTGCCTCTAATGACTTACACAGGCGTTCCTGACAGAAATGGGTGTAAGATGCATTTTTGTTGTTATTGGCTATGCTTATTCTCTATTTATGGACAACTGGTTATGTTGTAGTAATATGTGACCTGCTGGAGTTTGTTGGAGTCTCGGAGGCAACATTGTCGTTGGCTTGTAGCAGTCTGAACATCTCTGCTTTGCATAAGCAGTCTCAGTTGTATGCACAGTTGACCTACGCAGTGGCACAGGTTGGCAGAATGTGATTCTACTTTGGCGAGGGGAGTTTACAAGCTTTCTTGATGCTAACCTCTCAGTATCAGAGTACTGAAGACATACGCTGTTTATGTATGATACAGCGTAATCATGTTTTGAATTGTTATTTGTGTCATATTTGAAATCTTAAACTATCTCTTGAACTTTTTCTCCATTTAATTATATTTGTTTTATTGATTTCAGTGGTCTTTTTCCTTACCATTTTTTGGCATTTAACCCGTTGCACTTTTTGATGGTGCTGGGAAGTCTGCGTAAATAGTGTATTGTGACCAACTTAATCACTACGATACTGCATGGTGATCAGACTGCTTGTTCTGAAGTTAGTGTAGACTTGTGCATGGATATGAATGGAACTGATGGAGTATTTTGTAATGCCCCATGTAGTGCCTCGTTCTTTTAGCCAACACTGAGCAGTGGTTGTCCATCCATCCATCCATACATGCTTGTAGGGCACCTGCTTGCTATGGACCTTCACTTTGTACAGATCATTTCAGATTACAGCATGTTTGTGATTGTCAAGGTATTCCTTGAGCTGAGTAGTGTCTTTCTATGCGTCCGTAAAAATTGCCTTCAACCCCCGAGTGCTTTGAGTGCTATTTGTGCTCAAGTAACTGTGCACGACATTTCTGTAATGTTCAGATAATGACATACTGTTGTGTCGAAGAACTTTTTCGAATTGCTCAATTTCTTGATCATTTTATTCAGCAGTTCGACAGGACATGTGAATTCCTTCTGCCAAATGCTGGACCGGGTAACTGCATTTGCTGTTCTAAAAATACTGCGCTTCATGAATTGGCTCATTAAACTTTGATCATTTTGTTTCGTTATAAAATTGTTGTTTCAACAGTGATACAGAATGTGATGTGTTGTGGTTGTGGTAGAAGTAAACATTTGTTACCAAGACACAGATTGGTTGTAATTGGTGCATAGATTGCACTTTAGCACTGAAAGGAAGTGCATAGCTTTCCTGCAGCCAGTTTGTTGTTTCTTGTATTACCAAATTTACGAGCTTGTGTGAACTTTGTTAGCTAGATATGCACACTAAATGGTATAACAGTTCACCGCCTTTGTACCATTAATAGGAATTTCGTGCTGAACTTCGTTAATTTTATAGTCGGAGATGAATTACTGTGCAGGTTTTCTTTAAAATTAAATGGCAATTATGTTGATAATTTGCAGCTGACAAGTTCGCACACGTGTTTATGACTGATGCTTTGCTGCTGCTGAACTCCACGTCAGACCGTAGCCTACATCACACATGCTCTTGTTATGCCGCTGTTACCAAGGTTTGTTACTGCACCTGCCATTCTCCCGAAACTGAATACTTTTGTCTGCTAACCATTGTTACTGTTAATATGTCGTATTGGTATGGACTTGTGATCAGTAGGTTTATCTTACTTGTATACACGCTGCCTTTGGTCTGAAGCAGTACAGTGTGGTACCTGCCAGAGCATGGCAATAATTTACGGCTGTAATAAGTGGCAACTGACATCTACTACGGCTGAAGCATGTTTTAACGTTGTTAGGTGCCCTTGTAGTGACTCCTGACACGTTATGGCGCCTTGTAAATTGTGTTATTATTATAATTTTTATTATTGTTAGATATCACCTTGCCATGAGTCAGCTATGCCACCCACCAGCCTAAAAAGCTGTAGACAAATTACCAGATTACTATCTGGTACACGCCCATAGAAGAACAGGATTTACGCATAGACTGTGAAGTCCGTAGTGAGGAAGCTCATCTCCTTTATGGTTCTTTTTGCCAGCAAGGGTTAGACCAAATTCAACTAGCATACAACCCACGTTGGCCAGCTTACATTAACCGACAAGAAGCCAGTATGCCAGCAGTCCTAGCTGCAGGGCTTACTCCTATGCAGACTCGCCGTTTTTTCCCACGCAGTGGACAAAACCATCTCCAGTACTTATTGCATCTACCCATTGTGGGATATGGACAGGTCGAGTGGCCTCGATAAATACTGGGATGGCAGTTCTACCATAGGTCACCAATCCCAGTACTAACTGGGCTCAACGTAGCTTGCTTTGTTGATGTGACCAAAGCTGTTGCCACTACGCCAAACCAGTCACTGTACGCGCCCATAGGCCGCACTTATTTTTGTTAATAGTGAATGTGTTAATTTTTGATTGTGGTTAACTGTATATTTTTGCAAAATACAGATGCGACTTAGAAGCCCGAAGTTGTCAATGCTGTCGTCGGATGTACAGATTAAGTTATTATGTTCGCTGTTTGGCTGTATACTGCGAGCCATTATTGCGACCGTTGGTGACACCGCTGCTTCGGAGTGTTTAACTGTTCTGTTGCTTGATGTCACCTCTGCTCTTCATGACTTGACACCTGACGACCGAGACACTGAATGCCAAACGCAATGGCATGTCGTTGTTGACCACTTACTGGCTGCTGTTGCTAAGTCGGAAGTTCAGCTCTGTGGCGACTGTGATCTCTCGGCAGTGACAAAGAAACTTCTGCAGATGCAACATATTTTGTGAATTTTGTGTCATATTGTTGTATTGAATCTTTCTGCAGTACAATCCGTTTGTGCAATCAGTTGTCGTGTCATTTAATTAAACCATCCACAATATCTGAACGTCAACTTACGTGGCAGTCATAGGTATGGCAACTAACAAGCCAACTGACACATTGTCTCACACAACTGAGTTTCATAAAGTGAATGGACGATTTTGTTGTTCCTTGTCTAACTGGCATGCCTATACAAAGCTTTGCCTGGTACAGATGTGTTTTATGACAGTTTTTATGTGTTAACAGCATTAGTTATTCTTCTGATCCTATAACTACTGCCACCTTTTCGTCAGCAACCCTTATTTGTAAAAGACAAAATTTTGTGATGTTATCAACCACATTCTTACTTGCACAGAAACAGCCTGCCAAGTTCCAGCCTCATTCTTGGTGGTAACTACTCGTTCATGCTACACAGATATACAGTCCAGAATTCCCCAATTTGTTTGAAACAAAACTTAATTAGCTCTATACAAAAAGTCAATAATAATAATAATCGGACATTTCGGCTTTCGTCATGGAAGCAATCTGAAATAGGGGTGCCACCTACAAATTTAGTCATCCCTTAATTTTGGAGTACTGTGGAGGATCAATTGGTTGGGTGGCAGTATGAGCGTCTGGAAGCAAAATGCAGCCTGCCAAGTTACAGCCTCAGTCACGCCCAGGTTGTCATAACGTGTGTGCGCGCGCGCGCGAGTGTTTGGATGGTGGTGGCCCCTTCCCTGCTACTTTTCCCTAATTTTTCGTTAATTTGTCTACTGGGTTTCATGTAATTCTGTTGATGCACACGAATGAACGGACTCAAAAAGGCAGCTTTCCTTGAAGTACTACTCACTGTATTATAACCAACTAATCGACTATATCTGGTTGCGTATACAAGACAAAATGGATTTAATGGATACTCACCTGCTATAACTATTGACTACAATTACATCCATAAATGTAAGCATATGTAGCCACTGCGTCATCTGTATAAATCAAAATTTTAAAACATTCACACTTTAAGTTATTAATTATATGGTGCCAGTTGTTCACTGATTGGAAACTGAAATGCATGATACAAGTGTGTGCAAAATTTTACTTCGGTAAACATTCTACAACTGAACATCCCTCACTATACAAGACAAAACGTCCATAATTACAAAAATTTCCTTGTGACAACTTGCCAATGCATCGATACGTACACAATAATTAACTAGCATAAAAATCCGAATGTACGACTACATCTGTCACGCAAACAACTTAACACATGGAAAGAACTGTCCAAAACTGAATGATCTGTTGTCAGTAACGAAGAATTATGCGCAATGCCAGATAACTGCAGTGTGGACATGACATTTAAGTCGACTCAAGAGGCACACAGTCTACACTCAGCCTCAGTTAAACCCAACATGCGCATCTAATTCACACCCCCTGCATTTTCCAGTGTGTTTAATTTCAGATACACTGAGATGGCACCAACTGACCACAGCATCTGAAATGCTTAATGAATTTGAACACGCATTCAATTAAAATAACACTTTGTAAAATTAACATGAGAAAAACGACAGAAGAAAACACGCACATAAACTTATGATATGATTTACATGGCAAACGTCAGAAGAAGCTGCTTCATAACTTAAAGACGTACAACTAATCAATTCTAAAAACAGCAGAAAAAACTCTACTGTTAAACGACGAACAAAGAAACAGCTACTGCTAATGAAACGTAAAACCGGGTTCAATCGTCTCATAACCTAACGTCAACAAGTCGCATGGGTCTATTGTGGTCTTCAGAGGTGGCAAAAGCAAAGCCAATGACGCCAAGAGGATACACTTTCTCAGCTAGACGAAACCAAAGCTGCAATACCATGGTCATGAACACTGGGCCAGGGTGTTATGTGCAGTACCCATTTAACTTAAACACTTTTCAGAAAATGGGGCATAAGAAACCTGCCTAAGGTTTTTGCATTTGCACTCAAAGTCCCAGACCTATGCCAATGATCTTGACACCCCATTTACAGTGCACTGCAGTGGAAAGTGTACCAAAGTAAAGTGCAGATTGCATAGATTAATATACTGCCAAAAAACAGTTGATGGCAAATGCGGCAAAATAACTGCTGATATATGATTGTTAACTTATACCGACAAGCCATTTTTATGAAAATCTGGTCTGTGATAGTCGATGTAAAAAATAAAATTGGGTTTTTCTCCACAGTAGGATAGACGTGTACATTTATGGCCACAAAACTAAGCCTGGTCCCACAGCCTAATCTCGTTTCTTCAAATAAATATATGTCAAAATAGGCTGTCACAAACAAAAAACAGCATGCAACAACAATTCAAACAAACACTGGAACAAAATATTTACCACAAAGTAAAACAACACCGACTACAACATAAAATTACTATAATACAAGTGGTCTCCATACAACAACTATCCAAAGAGAGTTTACAACTACAAAACAAACATCATAGCATTTGAAAACAACTAAACTGTCTATAGAAAACAAAATACATCAAGATATTTTACATGCTATACAACAAATGGCGAAACAGCTGTATCGTTTACAAATGGTAATAATATCTGAAACTCTGCAATGGTGGTTATGTGGTAACTGGATCAACTGTGCATGGTCACTGGCATAAGCCTGGACACGAAAACAACGGGCAAGAATTCTAATTACTAAGACGACGCATGATGGCGCGTACTACTGACTGTCAGCTAAAAATGGCCTAGGTTGGCTGGGTGCTAAAAAAGGATCGACAGTCCTCCATAAACTGTGAATCAGTTGGTTGCATTTGAAACAGCAGCAACAAAAGTCATCTGTTTGACCAATGCGAGGTTGCGAAAATAATTTCACTGGTCCTAACGACTCCTGGCTTAAGCAAAGAGAGGAAGAAAGGGAGGCAGTGTGGCTGACAAAGTAAACAAAATTACTGCATACATAAACACCTTGGCCCTGCAGAGCTCAATGAATAAATGAACAATTTGCAAATATCAGTTCATGGTCACAAAAAAAAGTAACAAAACCAAGTACTAAGTAATCTGATTGCAACTAATTCATTAAATCACACACACAACATCTATAGACACTAACCAATGAACAAAAGCTGCGATTCGGACTGCTTCACTGCACCACACAGTTAATGAATCAGTCCAACGCTGACTTCGACATTAACAATGCAGTGAAACAGAGACAGCTATCACAGTCTCATAAACTGAACGAGTCATTAGCAACATAACCCGGCTTCCATCAACACTGTCTGGACTGCTGCATTTTCAAACAGGACACTCGGACCATTTTGTGACTTGTCACAAATTTGTACGTAATTTCATCTGGAAAACGATGATCTTTACACTAACGGTGACTTCTGTTGTGCATTGCACGAAACTGCACAAAGTCGACTCAACCAAGACAAGATATAACTAAAGAAGCTGCGTGAATTGAGTTGCTAATGTGTGCTATGCACTGCCAGATATTCTAAAGCCTCAATTGGCAGATTTTACATACATTTATCTGATACGGACTTGTCCGAATTTGTCACTTTATTGTAGACATTTGGCATATATCAGTGGCTTTCCCCTTTTTGTCGTATATTGTCCACCCTCTTTGTAACTTTATTTGCTCATTCATGCTCATGCTCATGTGTTGGTTCACACAGTAATAAATATCTAAACAAACAGATGTGGCCTGACAAGTCAGCATCACAGCTTCAGCAGCGTTTCATTACAGCACTTCTGAACAACATGACTGTTCACACACTGTGGCACATCACATAAAACACATAAAAATGCACATAAATCAAAATCTGAATATTCGATGTGCAATGGCATTACACTGCAACAGTGTCATGCTCAACAAAATTTAATTCGAAAACAAAGAAAACTATTGTGAAGCTTGCAACACAAGAGCTGACAATAAGATGAACTAGAAATGAGAACTAGAACTAGAAACTGACTACTGTATGCGCTGAGGCAAATATACAATCTTTGTATTTACACAATAGTTATGCTGCAATTCATAAGTGATTAATTGATTGGGGTTTAATGGCACTTTCAGCACAATAAGGCTACGTCGTGCCTTTAAAAGTTAGTTTAGTTAAATGGTTGATATCAGTGAGACAGTTAAAAATGACGTTTTGGAAAATTGATACACCCTGGGAGTCTTCTAAATCTCCTATTCAGTAGTGGACGACCAGCGACATAAATAACCCCCTCGTCTTGCATTGCTTTTTGTTCACATTGGCCCTAAAAAGGATGAATGCCCGTTACGACAGACAATTCACCATAGCTTTTGATGTTGTCAAATGGAGGGGAGGGGGATGCTGGACACCATGTTGGAGAATAATGCTATTCTGTTGCCATTACTGGAAGTACACTCACATATATCCAGAAACTCTGAATAAAAACTGCCAAGAGGTGCATTTATGGCCTAATATGTACAACCCCCTTGAATAAACAGATGTACATCAATAACATTTCAGCTATACACAACAGTGTCACTAAAATGTATAGGGTGACTGACTACTTCGGCCAAATGATGGTAACGTTGGAAATGTGCTTTGGTAAGTGGCTTTGTGTGTTACCATCATATTTCAATCCTCGTGATCATCTCTTATTAGCAGCTGTACATCAGACCTGCATACATACACACAAACACGTTAATTCAAAATCTAGTACTTATGCATTACACTTCTTACATACAAATATTCAATCATTATGCCATCATAATCCAATTAATTAATGGCCACCATATCCTAATGCCCCATACTTGTCAATAGCACCCTGCATCAGCACACTAAGTATAGACCAAAATACATATTTATTACATAAAATCACTCCAAGATTTTGTCACAAATAATTTCCATATATTTCACATGCCAGACAAAAGCACAAAATTCAGTGCATAATAACTTTACATCAGTTGGTTGCAAATTCATGTCCTTTCGGGATTATATTCAGTCGTAAGCTTGAAACATAAAAAGTGCCGCATATAGAGTTGTCTAACTTGGTCGATGCAGCACGTAGCCGATATCTGCGGTCAATGGCACTTGGTCTGTTTGTAACACCATCCTCCTCATCCATCATTTGCTCCAGCAGCGCCTGATCGTTGGAGTTCATTGGTGCAATTGAGATGTCACGCACCGCTCGGAACTGGCCGCAGTTGTTCAAGTGCTCGTTTTCCAAGCGGAAGAAATTCCACACAAATCGCCTGAAATTATTACGATCATGTCTTGCATTCTTATTTAAGAGCACTGCAGCAGTATAAAACTCGAACAGGCAAGACTTGTTTTAGGGCAGCAGCATCAGGT